>Ga0222714_10000061_pt1 | contig 129063 bp, 128 predicted proteins | sample C33_3DmetaG_FD_165048 | JGI IMG/M metagenome (GOLD analysis project Ga0222714, IMG submission 165048) | Estuarine water microbial communities from San Francisco Bay, California, United States - C33_3D | ecosystem: Environmental > Aquatic > Marine > Unclassified | place: USA: California...
CTATCAAGAGAGCACGCGCGCGATCTTGTGAGCGCGAAACTCTCATGGGACGATCTCTTGTGTGATCTCAAGCTAGAGAATGCTGTCCTTGAGTATGTCGATCCGGCCGAACAGAACCTCAGCATGATCGCGATGACCCCTAAGGATCTCGTGGGCCAAAGCGGATCTATGATGTACAAGTATACACACTGCGAGATCCATCCAAGCACGATCTTCGGAATCCTGGCGTCTTGCATTCCGTTCCCGCAACATAATCAGTCTCCTAGAAATACATACCAATGTGCTATGGGCAAACAGGCTATGGGTGTGTATGTGACGAACTTCGATACCAGAATGGACAAGACTGCCTACGTGCTGACGTACCCTATGCGCCCACTGGTCGACACCAGGATCATGAATCTCATCCAGTTGAATCGCGTGCCCTCCGGCTGCCAAGTCATTGTAGCCATCATGACCCATAGTGGCTACAACCAGGAGGACAGTATCCTATTCAACAAGGGATCGATTGACAGGGGGCTGTTCCAAGCTACCATCTGTCACACTGTGAAGGATGAGGATAAGAAGATCCACGGCGACGAGGAAATCAGATGTCGTCCGGATAAGACGCGCACCAAGGGAATGCGTTATGCGAACTACGACAAGGTGAACGATCAAGGTGTTATTCCCGAAGACACACACCTCGAGAATAGGGACGTCATAATTGCGAAGATCCTTCCTATCAAGGACGCACGAAACGACCATACCAAGACGATCAAATACGAAGATCAGAGCAAGGTGTACCGTACGGCCGAAGAATCGTACGTGGACAAGAACTACATCGAACGCAATGGTGATGGTTACAACTTCTGCAAGGTTCGTGTGCGTACTGTGCGCAAGCCAGTCATTGGTGACAAGTTCTCGTCGAGACATGGGCAGAAGGGTACTATCGGTAACATCATCCCAGAGGCGGACATGCCCTTCACAAAGGATGGTGTCAAGCCAGACATCATCATCAATCCCCATGCAATCCCATCCAGAATGACTATCGCTCAGCTGAAAGAAACACTTCTTGGGAAGACGCTTCTAGAGCTGGGTCTCTTCGGTGATGGGACCAGTTTCGGCGATCTCGACATCAAAGATATATGCAAGGAGCTCCAGAAGGTGGGATATGAGTCGAAAGGCAACGAGATCCTCTACAATGGACTCACTGGAGAGCAACTCGAGACATCTGTCTTCATCGGACCAGCATTCTATCAGCGCCTGAAACATATGGTGTCTGACAAGATGCATAGCCGTAGCTTCGGTCCGAAAGTCAACCTAACACGCCAGCCAGCTGAAGGCCGCTCGAGGGATGGTGGCCATAGGTTCGGTGAGATGGAGCGCGATTGTATGTGCTCGCACGGCGCTGCTAGCTTCACGAAGGGCAGAATGTACGACGCATCTGACGCGTACAGTGTGAACGTATGCAAGAAGTGCGGTATGATCGCTGCTTACAATGACAGCAAACACGTGCACATCTGTGCCCAGTGCGACAACAGAACGGACTTCGCGTATGTCGAGATCCCGTACGCTTGTAAGCTGCTGTTCCAGGAACTTCTGACAATGGGCGTGGCACCTCGCATAATGACAGAATAGACTTGCTCGCCACATTACGACCAATTCTTTTTCGCACAGCGTCACTTAGCGCGTGCAGTTTTTATCGGCTACCTATATATAGCGATGTCCGGAAACATTACTCAGTATTCTCTTGGAGGCGGCGTTCCAGGCGTTCAACCACAGCTTCTCGGAGGTGGCGCAAATGGCACAAGCGGTTCAGGTATGGTCGGTGGAGCAGCACGCGGCCAATCGCGCTTGATCTTACGTGAGGCCTTCGGTCGAAAAAACTGGCTGGAAGCAGTGCTGGGTCATAGTGTACAGCCTGCAATTGGTAACTTCAGATATGCGATGAACGCTGGAGACATCCTTGGTACAGTGAACGAAGCCCCGCTTGCCGGTCTTCCTCACCCAAATCAAGTTAATGGTCCTAACACGGCTCCTGGTCGTCTCCACGCACTTAACGGTGGCGGTGTTCAGACAGGTGGTGCCGCGTACAGTGGAAACCCGAAATATGTATATGACTCGTCTGACTACGTGCGATTCAAGAAGCTGCAGGCTAAGTTGCGTACATACAACGACCTCAGCTTCGGAGGATCGAATAACGGGTCGTACACGTTCCTTATGAATGTTAGATCTTAAGCGCTTCCAGCATTATTTTCTATGTATCATACATAATGAACAAGATCCTTGTCGAGTTCCTTGGTACTCTATTCTTTCTGTACGTCATCATCGCTACAGGCAACGCCTTGGCGATTGGCGCTGCTCTTGCGATCGCAATCCTTGTGGGTGGATCCATCTCTGGTGGCAACTTCAACCCTGCCGTAACTATCATGATGACTGTTGCCGGCAAACAGCCAATGAAGGATCTTGTCCCTTACATCTTGGCTCAGGTTGCAGGTGGTCTCGCAGCTCTTGAGCTCTACAAGCGTGTTAAGCTCTAAGCAAAATGTTGTTATCACACCGTTTCATATTCACATATGATACGGTATAGGCAAGGTGTGTCTTAACGGTCGTCACCAAGCAGTGGCTCAACCCCCTCGCAATCAGGGCATATAACATACTGCGGCCCCTCAGATGGTTGAATGATGAGTGAGCGTTTAAAATGGACACGGTTTGTAGGTGTCCAGCCGTAGTGACCTGCAGTTTCGAGGGCTTTCTTCTTATCGCCGTATTCCTTCATAAAGAAGTCGAATACATCACCTTGGTCCAAGTCAGCGCCACAGTGGCGACAAATGTATTCCATGTGTTGCCGTATATTGAGTGTATCGTTTAAGTTGCGGTATCACATAATCTAGGCATCGCTTACGATTTTTCTTACGCTAATGTATAATGCCTGCCAGAAAAGGATCTAGACGTATGCATCGTGGTGGAGACGCTATGCCCGGTAATGCGTTGGCACCTGCCGCACCGATGGTTCAGCCCGCACCCGCACCCGCGCCCGCACCCACACCTAAAGAGGAAGAGAAACAATCTCTGACATCGCAAGCCCAAGGTGCCCTGTCATCCGTGACAGGATGGGCCACTGGCCTCTTCGGCTCTGATGCTTCTGATGCTTCTGGTGCTCCTGATGCTTCTGATGCTTCTGGTGCTTCTGGTGCTCCTGATGCTTCTGATGCTTCTGGTGCTTCTGGTGCTTCTAATGCTCCTGATGCTTCTGCCCCGGCTCAAAGCGCTGGAAAACGTCGCACTATGAAGAAGGGCAAGTCTCGCAAGGCTCGTTCGATGAAGAAGCGTGCGCACAAGGGAACAATGAAGCGTAAGCACTACAAGCACCCGAAGAAGGGCCAGCAGTCGAAGACTATGAAAGGCAAGCTGGACTTCACTACTAAGAAAGGACACAAGTTCTACAACCGTAAGGGACACCGTCAGTCACGCAACGCTCAAGGACGCAAGGGTCGCCCTTACATGTTCTTCAAGCTGTAAATCACTAGATATAGCGCATTTAATCAAAGTCGATATCTAGTTTTTCCTTTCCAATGCCTTCATCACTATGAAGAGTCCTAGTAGGCCCAGTGATGCCAGGTAGATGCGCGACATCGGGTCGCTCGGCATCTTAGGTGATGGGGCGATAGTTGCGAAGGCTTCTTTGCACTTGTCGCCTGTTACAGGGTTCTTGCCGTTACTGAACCAGCACGCGTTCATGTTCTGGATGTCGCTTGTTACCACATATGCCGTTTCCGTACCATGAACGTTGTTCTCGTCTATGGTGGGCATCGTGAGCGCTTGGCAGTCAGGATTCGTGCCAATCACGAACGCTTGGAATATTCCTAACGGATTAAGATTGGCCATGTCGCTGAGCGTCCCAGGCACGAGGCCCTCGAAGTCCGTGAAGCTGGCCCCAGTCATTGAGGAGATGAATGGAATGCTCCCATCGGGCACATTGTTCACATACAGTGAGCGAGTTACACTCTCTCCACTGGCTTTGTCCTTACACGTCGCACCAGTCTTCAGGAAAAACTTGTCACCTAAAGGCTTACCGGTGGTAGATGCTTTCCCCTGTCCTGTAACTAGTAGTTCTGTGTACGCGATCAAACCACCGATGTCTGTTGCAATATCTCCACCACTGGAGCTCATCCCCATCTGGGAAGGTGATTTAACGTACTTGTAGTATGGGTAGTCGGGACCGAGGATTTCTTCCTCGAGAGAATCGAGATCATCAAGTGCTTTTGCAAAGAAGTTACTCATTATCACTATACTAACACTAGATATTTCTTGCTTACGCTGCACCTGGCGGAGTGGTGTTACCTGTATCGGCAAGCGCGCTTGTTGTGTCACTGTCAGGAACGCTGTCCTGTGTGGACTGAACCGCTTGATTGAGTGCTTGTATATTTGTACTGTTCGAATCTACTTGGTCACTCAACGACTGGAACGACGATTTCATGCTGATTAGATCATCTATTTGACCCTTGAGATACGATATATTGGCGGCGTTCAATGTAGCTAGATAGAGTGGGTCGCTAGAGAGCCCCGGATCTGTATATGTAGTGGATGTGGTACTTCCAGTTGCCCCCTCAACTACTGGTCCGCGGATAAGCCGCCCCAGCGATCTCAATATCAGTACTGCGAATATTAGTGTTACGGTGTATGCTACAAGCTTCTGCATTATACTATGATAGGCTATTATTTTCTGCTCGTAAGTATATAGCATGTTCCTGACGAGTAGTAGTGGAGTTTATCAACCATACGTGTCATGGAAAGGACAGTCCTCTCACGCAGCAATCCCTGGCTGGTCGAGACCTATTGGCGCCACAGATGATAATGGTGTACAGCACGCTCCGACTGGCCGCCCTAATCCAATTAAGCATTGGAGAAAGCAGTTACACCCGCGCGCAGCAAGCGGGTCAGGGCGTTCAGCGATCGGGATGCCTATGGACACTCCCGGCGGTTCCGTCTACCTTGGACCTGGAGGAGACTGCAGCTGCACAGAGAATGGTGAATCGGAGATCGTTGACATCGCGACAAGCAAGAATACTGTATTCGATTATAGCGGCACCGCAGTTGGGCCGAATGGTAGCACAGTATGCCTCGCGTGCAACCCAGAAAACAACGTCATTCGATCTGGGATGACCGAGAAGGCCATCAATCCCCCGGACGCACAGACTGCACCTACAAAGAAATATTCGTTCTCAACAAAAGCATATCTGAAGTCTAAGTGCATGACTTACGACCAGCGTCTAGTCGGGTCTGAGCTCGCCGGTGTGGACTATACCGCGACGTACAACAACGCTGCAGTCGGTCCACAGACACGTGGTGCGCTATCATGCCCTAGCGAGGCCTGTAACGGAGCGAAGCAAAACATCATATACAAACCAAATAACCGCCAGTTCTTGACACAAGGTGCTGTCAGCTCATCATCGCGTCTCGACAGACTGAAGTACAACACAATCCAGAAGGCCGCGAAGAGTCTCGAGAATGAATGGGGGAGTGCGGCTGCCAACGCTGCGGCCTACACCGGCTCTGGGTCTGCACCTTACTTCATTAAGTCCAAGAATAATATCTGCAATCCTAGTCTGTATCACAGAAACGGAAACAAAAATTTGACGTGTACAGCCTAGACGGCGTGAGATAGCATAACGCCGTTCATCACGAATACGGCATATAGACACGCCATTCCAGCGAGTACAGGCGCCATCTGTGCCATGTACGCGCACGAAACCCCGAGCGCTGGGAGCTCGTCTTCGTTAACTTCGCGGATGAGGAGAGGCAGGATTTGACGCACCATTATTCAACTATTTCGTTATCTGTGTACATCAATCAGCTTAGACAATAATCAGTTTTCTGCATTAATGTCGAAGAAGAAGAGAGACAATCGTCGCCTCGAAAAAGGCACTACAGCCTCTGTAGCCCACCGCACGAAGGAAGAGCGGTCCGCCGAGGTGAGGAAGGTACTTGACAAGCTCACTGAGCTGCATATAACAGCCGAGTTCGAGGCCGTACGTGAGCTTCTGAAAGTGATGCGCACGTACGTATCAGACGGTGTACGGATGGAAGTCAACATCGACTTCCCAGAATTCGGACGAAAAATAAAAGGCGTGCTTGCGACAAGTGTGCGCGAGCAAGTCTGGGTGATGCTTGAGAAACCATAGGCCAGAACACTATGTTACCGCTGATCCATCCGACTTATCATCTATATAGAGTGGCTTTTAGGCTGTTTCCTCCCTTAACTCGACACGCGCTTCATCGATACTTGAGCTACGGTCGCGTATGAATGTATTCGGACGACTACAGAATTGGTTCTGTGATGATTGTACGCGGTTGAATGGTAGTTTGTGTTTCTGACACCACGATGCACACTTCTGAACGTGCGCCCGCTTGAGGGTCTCCAGCCGGTCGAGGTTCCCAGAACCTATCAGGCTGAGAGTTTGAGTGATGCATTCTATCTGCTGTTGCCCCAGTATTGCATTGCACTCCTCTATTTTGGACAGAAACGCACAAGACGGTCTGAAAGACAGAACACTCTCAATACACTCGCCTGCGTCAAAGCGTTGCATTGCGTGGAACAGTGTGATGACGAGCTTCCGCGTGTTGCTAAGCCTGAATCCTTTGCACACGATGTACTTCTCAGAGTTCGCGACACGGCTTGAGTGTGGCTTGAATATGTGCACACTGTCATACAACATTGCAAGTAGACAAAGATGGTCGATTGAAGACGCTGTAAACGTGTCGAACACCTTCAAAATGAAACTACCGCCTTTCGCTTGACAGGCTGCCGCGAATGCTATCTGGCACATTATCAGCTTTGCGCTAACGGCTTCTTGGTGGTCGAAGTCTGTAGTGAAGTCAAATCCGCCGTCTCCTGTTACGATATCGCAAGTCCCGTTGTGGCGCTCATAGAAATCGCGAAGGTTCTCTGGAAGCATAAGGTCCCCTGTGCCGCTAGCGCCTGCTTCGATAACCACATTTGGTGTGCGATCGAGGAAAGCCTTACTCTTCTTCCATCCAGGAACCGAGCTATTAGTGTCATCTACGAGCGTGATTCCTTGGTACAAGTCGTGCTGGTTATTCCTTAGCAGAGCAAGGGCCTCGATGAATCCACCCGGTCCCTCGGCTAGGTGGAAGGACGTGATTTTCGGACCAAGCCCATCCAGCAACCGCATAACGCGACACGTCTCTACCATCTTGAAGAAAGATCGTGATAATGGTTTCGTCCTGCATACGGACTGCTTCATGCCAGGAACAATCGTATGAATGTACTCATACGGATTCGTGTACCTCTTATATTTGTCCCACTCATGTTGGTGTGAATCTATACCACGTTTGACACTACATAAGTAGCTACATAGTGTCTTGTTTATAACAGGGACCGCTCGGTCCTGAGCGCAATATTTCACATCGATCCACCTATGCAGGTTAGAGTCGAATGGCAGTATTGGCAATGGATAATAGCTCATGGTATTTCGATACATCATTGTACTATGAGCTGTTTATGCTGTTTACATTTGTTGCCTTACTTGTAAAAAGAATTCAGCGCACATCTCCTTACTTCTTCAGCACCAACTTCTTCCTCGGCTTCTGCGGTTTCTGCTCAGCACCATCATCGGCCTCGGACTCCTTCAACACTATCTTACCCTTCAGTTTCCGCGGTTTCTTCTCCTCAACCGCCTCGGCCTGGACCTCCTTCACAGTCTGTTCTGCTTGCTCAGTCGCGTCGGCTTCGGCATCATCTTCGGCTCTGCTCTGCCCCATCATCTGTGCCGCGACTGCTTTAGCATCTACCGCATGGGTCTTCACATATACGAAGTATCTGTTCAGGAACGAGATTGTCTGCTCGTTTGGCGTCATATCGACTGCCTGGCCGTACTCGTCGGCCGCCTCGGGATTGCGTGCGATCTCGCTGCGCATCTCTCCGTACAGTTCTCTGAACGATCCAGACACACCTGGTAGCCCTAGCGCTTTTGTCTGATCGCGCGTTAGGCGTGCGAACCCATAATTCTCAGCCATCCGATCTAGGTACTCGAAGTTCACGAGGTATTCCCTGAAAGATTTGTTGATTGACTCTTGGTACACATCCACTGCATATCCGAGCGAGCTGACATCCGGCTTGAACGTCTTAGCAGTATATCTCTTCGTTATCTCCCAGATCTTCACCCCGTCTTCGTATAGGTCGACTGACTCGTTCACAGCCTTCCCCTCCAACATCGAGAACACGGAGCGACCGTCATAGCAGGTGCCAATGAAGTACCCTCCAACTTTCGTGACCTCACTCGCGTTTCTGAGTAGATTATTGAGCGTCTTGGGGTCTTCGAACATATAGTGGATTGAGAACTGGATCGAGCAGACATCGAATCCAGACGCACCTACGCCATAGTACTTATGAACGCCAGCACCTAACTGCTTAGCATCTTTAGGTCCTTCTCCGAACACCGCTTTTGTAATCCGCTTGCCCTTCTCAGTAACTAGAGCGTCTGCGCTCCGGATGTTCACCGATGAATCACCAGTAACGAACAGACCACCAGGCATCCGTTTGAACTTCCGCATATAGTTCAGATACCGCGCGCACACTCCGTCAAGTCTGTTCTCGATGTTGTCTGGTGAGATGTCGATTCCAAACACGAATCTGAGCTTCGCCGCAATCCATTTCGGGAGATCACCACCTTTGCCAACTGACAGGTCGATCAGCGTTCCACCTTTGTGTGATGCGCTCAAGATCAGCTTCCTCTTAACGTACAAGTTATGGAAGTCACGAAGAGCTCTTGTGCTTGTCGCACCGGTTACGCGGTTGTAGTACACATCATCATCACCTAGCTCGTCTGGAATATGAAGGCCCGTAGAGATCATCTCCACTGTAATTGGGTTGTGGATTGTGTGCCAGTTGCTATTCGCGACATGGTACGCATTCCCGTAGTTCTTGCCACCAGCTCTCAGGTCGGCTGTCTTATCGTACCGAACCCGTAGCGGTACCCACTTCCATCCTTGTGGCCTGTCTACGTCATAACGGAACTCGACAATTGTGTTGTCCTCAATGGCCTGACGAGCCTCAGTGAAGAGCACCTTCTCTCCTGCTTCTGCTGTTTCGAGCAGTAGATTGCAGATGCCAGCGTCCTTGTCGGCTGGGTTGCTGGGGTAGAACTGGACTGGGCGATAGCCATCCTCATCATCTTGATCCTTATATGATGGTAGATCACCATTGATCACGTCCTGACAAGGATTGATGTAGCCGTGTGCAGCCTCATCAAATCCGACCCTCAGGATCGCTGTCTTATATTGTGTAATTTGTGTGGCAGCGCTCAGGTCTGTCCCGCCTTGGAACATGCTCTTGATCTGTTCGCGCCCATCAGTGCCGCGCTGGATCGTGACTAGGAAGTCGATCGTGTTCTGCTCAACTGGCTTCCATTTGAATGAGTAGTCCCACGTGCGCTTCTGAGGCTTAGTGGTGGCCCCACGTCTGTTCGATCCGACACCAAGATACGCCGGCGTGAAGATCAGCCCATCTGTCTCGTATTCGAGCGATTCGACGCGCGACAAGAGATGGGCGCAAGCGTGAAAGATGCTGACGTCTTTGCTCGTGGCATAGAACTCCTTCGCCTCGATCCTTAGTGGCGAAGGTGCGTCACGAATGAGGCCAACCGGCTTCAAACTAGTTAGCATTTTCTGGAGAAGCGTGTAGCGCGCGGTGTTAGGTGCGCTTCCCTCCTCAGGAAGGAACGGCGCAGGGCGCACATCTTTCCCAGCGAGATAGTAGAGGTCGAACGCTGCATACAAGTTGATGAACTTCCCGTGCTTGTCGTGCGGGATGTGCTCGCCGTCCACTATCGTGTTAACAAGCTCCTGATCTGAGCAGACTGCTCCTGTGAACTGAGCGTTCATATTCGTGTCGATCAAATAGATCCGCTTGTCTGGTGCGACGAAGAGTAGCTTTCTCTCTCCATCAGCCTTGTCCGTCACAGTGTAATCGTTGCGAATGTTTGGAATAACCGATTCCTCGTTGATTGGTGCGATGTTTGCTGTCTGCAGCGTAAACGACGATGGCCCTACGAAGTGTTTTGGATAGACGCGCCCGCTCCATTCCTCGCCCCATAGCACGCGCATGTAGCTGTCCATAACGCTGCGCATATCCGTGTAAGACACAGGATAGTTCGTGCCCTGGAGACCCGAAAGCACTAGCATTATTCCGCGTTTGAGTTCTGGTAGAAGCAGCTCAGCGGTTCTGTAAGCGGTTGCTACTCCGACCTGATTGTTATCGATCTCGATCTCGATCTCATAACGCTCGACTGATTGTGAGACACGCGCTTCCTCGAATGTGTACGTCGGCTTCATATATTTGCCTGCATACGCAGACTCTTTGACGATGCTAATATCAACTACGAAGGCGCTAGTCGGGCTAGTGAGCCTATGCCGAGTGATGTATCTGAACGTCTTTTTCGAGTCCTTCCAGGAGTCGACGGTACTCCTTGTCAGCTTCGAGAACGTCACGTTCTTCTCAGTACTAAGTGCAGCACGGAAGTTGAAGTCGTTCGCATTGTAGACAGGTACATCCAGAGTGCGTACGGGATCTCCGGCCTTCTCCGGCGGTATCTCGATGCGCGCTGGCACCTTCTCGATGAAGCTCACGCGCTTCGTGTCGTAGAAGTTTTCGATACTGTTCGTGCGGCAGTACTCGGCGATGTCTCCAAGACCTGACAACTCTGCCCTAACCCTCGACATCTTCGTGATCCCAGTCTTCGCATCTACGTATTCGCTGTTGATGCGCAGGTAAGCCTGCTGGTCCGTTATATCGAAGCCAGCGGAACGAAGCCTTCTAATAACAGCGTCATAGTCGAGACGCGTGATGCGCTTCATTCCATAACCAGTTCCGAAGCGGATTTCGAATTCGGGCGTGCCATCTCGTCTTCCAGCGCGTCCCAATAGTTCTAAGTACGCATCTGCGACACCGCTAAGGGTTTGCTTAGGCTCAGATTCGCTCATCGTGTATATACTTGACTGTGATATTTTTATGCCATTTGCTGCAATTTTCCAGTCATAAGTACTAGCGCTTCGTACAACGCCTTCTTAGTGAGCGGTTTCCCTGTCTCCGTCATTGTATGCACCCCGAGACGTTGTGCGATCGCCTGGAGGTCGCCGATCACGTATGAGCTGATGCCTTTCAATGGTTTCTGTCTATCCACAAGGAACATCGTGTCGCGTACCTCTGTCATCTTCTCCTCTGTCACCTCCTGCAGCACAGCACAACCACGATCGACGCGTTCGATGATATGGTATTCGCTACCATAGTTGAAGTCGTAATATGACTTCCCAACGATGTAGATGATGCTAACTCCGTGTGTGATGCAAAGGGCCTCCATCCCTACAATAGAAATCTCACGTGCATTCACCATCTCACTTTCTGCCTGGTTGAGACTAACTTTCGCTGCCTTAAATTGTGCAGCTTTCTGGCGCATGAGAGCAACCGAGTCGAATTTGAATTTCTTCTCCTCGGTGAACGTGTGCTGACCGAGTGCAAGAAAGTCGCTCACACCTCTCAGCGCTACGAAGAAAGACCAGAACAGTCTATCGCGCTGCGAGCACACGAACGAAGTTCGCCGTTCAGCCTTAGGCGGCGCAAGACCAGCCGCACGTACACCTTGTCGTACTTTGCTCTTAGTGCGCTCCTGTAACGGACGCGCTTCTAGTATATATCTGGACAGACGTTCGAGCGTCTCGCCATAGAACATATGTTCTCGCATTTCGCTGAACTTATGCTCATAGCTTGATGAGGTGTTGTGTCTAGTATGGTGCGGCATTGCTTACCTCTTCTGTAGGTGTGTCTTTAAGGTCTTTGAAGAATTCGTTTTCAATCCTCTCTTTCTCTTTTTCTCCCATAGTCAATGTGTGCTGCTGCTCTTTGACATACGCACAGTAAGCGTGCAGTTCCTTGATGCAGCTCTCCGGCAAAGATGTCATATTGACAAACGTACCGTTTTGATTCTCATTTAAGAAATCTTTCGCGCTGCTAGCACGAAGGATGCGAAGCACCTCTGTTTGGTGGTACTTCGTCATTCCCTCAATCTCCTCCTTCAACTCGCGCATGGCCATAGTACTCCTATACATAACAATGGTGTCTTTATCTCCGTTTATGCTTTCAAGACTAGCTTCGGTCTGCGCTTCGCGGTGGTCGACTTAGCTACCGCTGCGCGCCGCTGTTCGCCTTTGCCTTCAACTAGCTCCGCGATAACAGATACATATTTGTCGTTCAGCTCGAAACGCTGGCCTAGCACGCGGGCCTTGATCTTATCTCCTACTTTCACAGAGCTGAATGCTTTGTTTGTATGGTGGTGGTCGCGGGCCAAGAAGATGACGACCGGGCTAGGTTCTTCGTCAACCTCTGCACGGATACCAGCGGACTCGGTGATGGTCTTCGCAACGCAGTCTATGTTCATCCCTTCGACCGGACAGCACGTCTGACACTCTACGATCACCTCGTAGAACACATCCGATCCTCTCAGTGTTCCAGAGGAGTAGCTCACGACCCTCACAGATCCAGGCTTTACGAACCCTTCTACAATGCATCTCCCTTCGACCGCTGCCGCAACCGATCTCTCCAGCGTCTGTTTGATGTTGTCACCAACGTGTACAATTGACACTGGGACATGTCTTGTCATCATGATCTGCGTGTAGATTCCGACTTCCCGCGGCTTCCGACGCCGGGGTTCAGTTGGTGCTTTTGTTGCGGTTTGTACTACAGTTTCAGCCATAATTGCTATACCTTAGAAGGATATTTTTAAGCGCTTGTCAATTTTCTACGCTTTTCCATCCAAGACGACAGCCACTGCTTCTCCGGGAGTGAGGAACCATCTTTTGCCATCTCTTCTCTCCATGTTCAACACTCTGAGCAGCAGTTCCTGTGTTACACAGAGCTCAGGACGCGGCACTGGGGTTGTGGCGCTGTAGACAGTCTCTCCGAACATCTCGTTCAACGTACCAATAACATCGCTCTTCCTGGCTTGGTCACAACGGGCTCCTTTGGTACCTTTCGCATTCACGTCCCGGTATTTGTAGACCATGAACTGCTTCTTGAAGCTAGCCATAAATCCTATAATGTTGCCTGTCTTCACACCAAACGGTACCACGTCTGTTACCAATTTGGCCAAAGCTCCTCTGAAATCCTTCTCGTCTTCCGATCCTCCCTTCTCCCACTGCTTCCGCTTGTCCTCGGGCCGTACAAGCAGCACACGTTTACCAGCCTGCTGGAGCAGGATTCCATCATAACCATTTGCCCTCATCGTAATGCCCTGGAAGTACTGGAGCATCTTACGTACGAGCACATCATCGCTCGATTCGATCGCGTCAAGATGGCCTAGTAGCGCAACTACATCCTCGTATCTGAGTGACTCAACAAGGTGGTGCACGAGGGCTGTATCGACAACATCTTCGGCATACCCAGAGTCCCTGAGCTTCCGTATCGCACCTCTCGCGAAGTCAGCCCACGTCTCAGGTTTAGCTCCTTCATCTGGTAGCTTGTACACGTCCGCATACTCAGCCAACAGCGAGTCGACTACCTTCGCGCCAGCAGTTGCAGCTTTCTGTTTAACGGGCTTATTGGCAGCAACAGCCATCTTTATGTCGAATGATGCTGACCCGTGCTTGAACTCGACTGGAACAGACCTGTCATAGATAGAGATCTGATGATTGTCAAGCTCGACCGGTTGGAATAGATACAAGTCATCGATGTTCACAACCCTTCCTAGCCTATCGTACATATCTGTTACGTACTCATTGCTATCGCCTACCAGTTGCCCAAGAGCGGAGTTTATTTGAAGTAACGGATAATTCCTCGTTGCATTGATCTCTGCGACGAGCGCCTCTTTTCTGAAGTAAAATCTCTCTTTGAACGCCCGACGGATGTTCTGGATGATCTTATCATTGTTCATCACGATGAATGCCTCGTTGTATGTGTCCAGGACTACTTCCCTATCGGTCACATTCGCGTATGGGGCACATCTGTACTCACACTTCTCCATGTAGTCACACGTTGATGAGTATGGACGGTCACCGACCTTGTATTTAATACTTCTACCACTCGAGAGTTTCTGTGTAACGGTCTTGTTCATAGACTCCACAGTGAAGCCTTGTTGCTCAGTGTTCAGAATACAGTCTACTGCAGTTTCCTTGAGCACTCTTGCCACATTGCCAATCTGGAGTGCTTTTACCTCCGCCAACCGATATAAGTACAGGTCTGCTGCCTCCTCTCGTGCGTTCGGAAGTGTCGTTCCATACAAGTATATCTCTACGTTTCTCTCTGAAAACGGTAGGTCCTTGTGACTGCAGCTGCGGACCGCTCTGCCAATGATCTGTTCTGGCCGGTTCATGTTGTACCACGGCTCCAGTATATGCACTTGGCGAATGAACTTGAAGTCAAGGCCCTCTGCGCCTGCCTGTGAGATGAGGATCACTTTGACTTTCTGGCCATAAAGGTTGTCTGGGTTCGTTGCCATCTTTAGTTCTTCCACGTTATTTGGTGAAATGGATTCTGTTCCAGTGATCATAACATATTTGGCTGGAGAGAACTCCTGGGTCGCTTCGCGCTGCTTGAATGTGATCGCGTCGACAGGAGGTACTGGAGCGTTCTTAAACAATGAGGCTCTTCCAGCGCGTGTCATTCCGAGCTCCTCGAGTGCAAGTGCGATAGGAATAAGACCTGCGTCAATGTATTGAGAATAGATCAGGATCACGCCAGTAGAGTTCTTCACATTATCGCAGATGTTCTTGATCTTCCCACTATATGCACCAATCTGTTCTGGAGAGAAAATCCTTCCATACTTGTCTGATCTGTACTCGAAATCCCCACGGAATGCGGGTGAGACGGTTTCAGTTGACGTCATAACCCTACTCAATCCACTCTTTCCAACGATATCCTTCGGGTCGACTTTGCTGCCGGTAACCCCCATCCGGTCGTCAGGATACACAATATTCAATGCCTCCAAAGGTCTCTGTAGGAGAGGGTACCCGACAGACTCCATATTCTCGAACGACGGCATCACCCTACCTTTCGGACCCGCTTGCGCTAAATCCCCACTTCTGAGCCTATCAATTATGTAGTCATAACCAGCAGATTGCACTTCGCCTACATCGCATAGATATACAGAGAGAACGTTCAATGCTTCAGAACCGGCGAGTATTGGCTGGCCGTTCATTTGTATCGTCGGCTTAGCCCTTTCAGCGAACGTATGTGATGGGGCGAAATCGGATGGCCATATCCTGAACGGGAATATGTATGGATTCTCTCCACGAACAAATGATACATACCCAGTTGCCTTCCTTGCAAGCAGCTCTTTGCCTGTCTCTTCTCCGCTCTTAGAGACCTTGAAAGTACCATTCGAGCTAAACACGTCTTTCGCTTCAAACGTCGAGCGGCGGTCATTCTTGTTTAGGAGATTGAGGAGCCACACAATCTCTTTGTAGCTGTTGTACATCGGTGTCGCGGAGAGAAGCAGTAAGCGTAAGTTAGGAACGCTCTCTACCAACCGCTCTACCTCGACAGCGACGCGTTTGTCTTTGTTATCGTCAGTCATTCTGATATTGTGCACTTCATCGATTATGATCAGCCTATTTTCGAAATGTTTCTGCAGTTTTGCCTTCGAAATCGCAGCCACTTTCTCTGGAGCAAGGTCGCTTTCTACTGCGGCCTTCTTCACGATGTAGTTCGCTAGTTCAAGGTAGCCCATGAACAGATATGCTGAGTTGATAATCCTCCGAACTTGCGCCACAACGCGCTCCTTACTGAGACCCCTCATGTTCATTGGGTTGATCTCCTTCAGATACTTATTCCCCGTACACGCGCGGATGTTCCAGAGACCGTCGACCTCCTGCAGTTTACGCTCATCGAAAAGCTGCATAATAAAGTTCTCTTGGACATTTGGAGATGCAACCACGATAATTCGCTGAGTGATGCCCATCTGCTTCATGTAGTCACGCATCTCCTCCGCGACGCTGATAGCAGAGCAGGTCTTACCACTACCAAGGCCGTGGTACAGCAGCAGGCCATTGTAAGGTGTCTGGAACGACATGAAGTTGCGCACGAACATCTGGTGGGGGGCCAGTTCGAAGTCCGCATTGCATAGCGCGTCCGAGACCTCCTCTATATCACCATTCTGCTTGCCTTCATAGCGGGTATCGTAGAACTCCTTGCGCAATGCGATCTTGATGTTGAATAATGGGTCGTCTAGTGATGGATAGAGATACATATATGAGGACTCTGCTGACTCGATTTCCTCTCGGTTCTCGGACTCCAGAGCACTCAGCATCGCATTCTCAACTTGTTCCTGTTTCTTGCCATCACGGCTTCTCTGTGCCATCGTATATATATATGACTAGGAACAAATTCTATACTCGCTTAACATCTTGTTCACTTGTGTCAACACGTCACGCTTCTCAACGTTATACGGTCTGATAGCGTCCATCGCTTCTTCGAATGTCATCCACCTTACAGCGCTTACCTCTGTCTCCTGATGGCCAGCGTCTGTTGGAATGCATGCCGATGCCTCAGCGACGTAATAGCAATGCTTGTACGACTTGTAGTTCGATCCAGTGAATGTCTCTTCGTATGGTTGGAGGTTCTGGAGCACTTTGAGCCCCCTCGAAGAAATACCGGTCTCCTCCTCGAACTCGCGTAGTGCGCATGTGAGATCACGCTCTTGATAGTTGCGCCGTCCTTTCGGGAAGCCCCACTCCGGCTCCGCCCAAGATGTATGGCTTGAATCAACTACCGCGACCAGGTTGTAACTGTCAGGTCCGAACCCTATGCCCTCTCTGAGAGTCTCGAATTTCTCGCGAGACACCTTCTCCTCGCCTCGATACTGAATGCCTACTTTATCCCCCCATAGCCAGGACCACATATCATCGAATGTAACGGAGTCGCCGATCGCAGCAGCGCGAATGCGTTCTTTCTCGCTCATCGTCATTTCGTTGAATATGTTCTGCACATACGCGCGAGAGTTAAGATGATACTTGCCACGCATGAAATCAACATAACCCAGTGTGTCTTTACGGCATATAAGCAAAAATCTCGTTGCATCTTGGTCTCGTCTGTATGCGATCATTCCGTTACTAGTGATCGGATGTCTACATTGATGGAATATGTGACCAGTGTCACCGCAGTTATTACAGAAGTTATATGGCTTTGACATGTCGTTATTAGTTACAAGTCTACAGTTTTTATATGGGTTACGAGTAATGACACTTGACCCGAAAGTATGGGGACCTCAATACTGGTTCGTGCTCCACACGATCGCTATGTCCTACCCTGTCACTCCTAATGAGGTTGCTAGGAAGAAGTTCTATGACTTCTACCAGAATCTTCCGCTCTTCATGCCTATAGAGGAAATAGGCAACAACTTCGCGAAGTTTCTAGATAAATATCCGGTAACTCCATATCTTGAATCACGACAATCCCTCGTGAGGTGGACTCACTTCATACACAACAAAATCAACAAAGCACTCGGGACGCCTACTATGACCATGGAGGAGTCAATGGCCGCATATTATGAACAATACAAGCCTAAAGAGGTTAAGGACATGGAACAGCGGCGGAGGAGAGAAAAGATAGTGTTTGCTGCGTTCGTAGTGGTAGTCGCCGCTGCAGCAGCCTATCTCTACACCAGATAGGTTTTTCTCTCTTCATAATCCATAGAGATGCCATCAAAACGACGCACATCAAAACGGCGCACATCTAAACGACAATCAGTAGGGAGCATCGATGAGGCAGGCGAAGCGATCGCTGCTGGCGGCTTCGGTTGTGTGTTCAGGCCCCCAATCGCGTGCTCCGGCGCGCAACGGTGCCCGGACATCCAGAACGCACCGTTCGTCACGAAACTGATGTTGAAGGAGTACGCGATTGATGAGATGAACGAGGTCACTAAGATAATGCCTATTATATCCAAGATACCGAATAATGACCGGTACTTCCTCGCTGCAGACATCTTCAGGCCAAAATCGTTTGGTCCACTGACATCTGGCGACGCCCGTGGCTTCGACAGTAAATGTTCGAATTTAGCTCGCAAAGGCATCGACTCCTCTAATGTCAACAACAGACTGAGCTCACTCGGTGCGATATATATCCCTGACGGCGGGATGTCAATTTCCGAGTTTATCAAGAAATCTTCCTTCACCACATCGGAGATAAAACAGATCGGCCGACTGAATTGGGCGCTGATAGACTTGATCGAGAACGCAATCGTACCAATGAACAAGGCTGGGTTGGTGCATCTCGACCTGAAGGCCGACAACATACTCATGGGCAGTGACTACTCCCCTGCGGAACTCGTAATGCCGAATCCCAAAATAATTGATTGGGGACTAGCCGTGACGTCGTCAAGCGCATCGGTAATACCAGAGGGTGCGAAATCAAGACCGTTTCAGTTCAACCTGCCTCCGACGGTTGTGCTTCTCAACGCTAATACGGCTAACGGCATCAGCGACATGGCCTGCAAGATAGGGAGCAGTGCCAGTGCATCACCATTATTTAAGTCGCTCGGTTACCATACCATTGTCAACGCAAGCGAACGAGGATATCAAGGGCATCTCGCGTATATGATGGGCGCGCTAGATAGAGTAACCGCCCCGTTCTCGGGGAAGCTCACCCGCAGTATTGGCCTTCTGCCCAAGTCGTGTTTCACATCGAGCACGGTTGGCTCCGACTATATCATCGACTACATCGCTGAAGCGGTCAAGGAATACAGTAGCATTCAGAGTTGTGCTTCCATCAGGGTGGTGAAGCCCGTGTTCGATCGCACGCGATACTATCACGAAGTATTCTCTAAAAACTGCGATATCTGGGGACTGCTGACCATCTACCAGGATTGCATCGAGACCGCCTTGAAGAAAGCTGCTAGTCAATTCAGTGCTGGGTTAATCGGGGCGATGTACAACGTTCTATTCAAATACTGCTACTCAACCCAGTACGCTGCTCGGCCAATAGATGTCTCTGAGCTAGTGATGGACATGAAAGCTGTATCCGTTGCGTGTGGTGTACCTGTGGCACCGCCTCGTGCCGCTCCCAAGCCGAAGGCAGCTCCCAAGCCGAAGGCAGCTCCCAAGCCGAAGGCAGCTCCCAAGCCGAAGGCAGCTCCCAAGCCGAAGGCAGCAACGCGTAAATCGTCACCTCCAAAGCAGGATATCTTACCTTTCTACCTTGCTACAAGGAAACGCTGTCCGAAGGGATATGTTCGCGCAGGTAAGTCGACAGACTGCAAGAAAAAGGGCACTAACAAACAGAAAACTTCCTCGCGCAGATTATCCTCGTCGATCTTTAACCTAACACCATCACCCAAGCCAGCTAAGGCCTTGAAGTCTCCACTTGAAATTGACAGGACACCAAACCGACGTTGTCCTCCCGGATACGTTCGCAAGCGTGGTACAAGGAAATGTGTGAAGAAGTAAGATTGCTTTTTAATATGCACAATGTATACTATGAAGCTAGAGCTGGTCGTGTTCGGTATAACAGCGTTCTTTCTCGCAAACACGTACCACGAAGGGAAATACGTGGCTATGTTGAAGTCGTGGAAGAAATACTATAATATGATAGGTATAGCATTCGCCGGACTGTCAGCATATCTATTCCTGAAGAAGTACCCAAGCGATGCTAGGAGTATGCTGAACTCAGCTAGCGGGGTGATTAGACATCTCCCCGTAGACAGAGAAGCAGGCGACCTGTTTGCACCATTGTTAGATATGACGAAGGCCGCGACGTCGTGCAGCGTGGAGAATAACCAAGCTACGTCGCGTATTTTGTCGTCTGGTAAAGGTACAACTAAGCGATGTGTGAGCGAGACCAAAAAGAAGTACGTAGCGGCACAGCAGGGGTGGAAGTGTGGGCACTGCCAGCGCCAACTACCTGCCTGGTTCGAAGTAGATCATAAAGTGAGACTTGACTCAGGTGGGTCAAACCACGTCGACAACTTAGTCGCGCTCTGTAGAGATTGTCACGGCAAGAAGACCGCTCTCGAGAACCTGTGATATGTAACCTGATGTTTCAAATTTTCTCAGGTTACAGTATATGTCTGAAAGCGCTGCGAAAGGCTCTTACTCGTTCGCCGCTGCGCGCGAATACTATACAACAGGTATGGAAGCAATCACTAACAATCCAAAGCTCTATGTCCTAGCGTCAGTGGTCGAGATGATAATCCTGCTGCTGATTGTGTACAAATGGAGCCCGATGAGCTTCAGCGAGGATCACCCTGCCACCGCTGCTTTGATCGTCGTTATGTTCGGCTTCATTCAGATGTCGATGTACTTCTTTGTGAGAGAGAAAGTCAGACTATCCGGCAAGGGAGTGGAGACTAAATCACAATTCACTGACACAGCGATCAAGATAGTGCTTACGCTGCTTACCCTGATTGGAACAGTGCTAGCCATATATCTGTTACTGGCATATGGCAGTTCCGCGCTCCTCTTCATTTTCCACTCGTGGGTCTACATCATGATAGGAATCATCGCATTAGCACTTCTGTATCTCGTTGCTAAACCAGTAATCGACGCAGGTAAGACAGAAGGTGGCAGGGCATCCTTACTTAAGTTACTCGGACAGCTGGTGATGTACACTCCTTGCATGCTGCTCGACATCGTTGATTGGTTCCGGTACCAATACCAGATCACGACTAAGCCAGTCTGGATCTTGCTTGGCATCGAGGCTCTGCTTATCACTCTTCAGATACTCGTACCAAAGCTGGTTGCGTGGATTTCGTCGCGACAAGGGAAGGTACTGCTAACAGATCCTGTTTATCTAGACAAAGAACATACAATCGGCAACTTCCAAACCCTGTATGGCAACGATGATACTAGGAAGTACACGTACTCACTATCTGCTTGGTTCTGGATCAATCCACAGCCTCCGAACACCGGTCCTGCATATACGAAGTTCACTAACATTCTTGAATTCGGCGGGAAACCTGCAATCGAATATAACGCGCTGGAGAACACACTCCGCGTGACTTGCCAAATACACGGAAAAGACGTTGTTACCATCTACGAAACAAGTGACGTGAAGTTCCAGTCATGGAACAATATCGTTGTCAACTACGATGCTGGCACTATGGATGTGTTCATCAACGGAGATCTTGTGGGATCGCGCCCTGGTGTCGCGCCATACATGACGTACGAGGACATCGTTGTCGGAAGTCAGAACGGAATCCAAGGTGGTATTGCAAACGTCATCTATAAGGACGAAATAATGCAGGCGAGGCAGGTAGAGTATCTCTACAAAGCGATGAAGAGTCTGCCTGTGCCCGTGCTTTAGATAATTTCTGGGTGTATATTATAATGGCTGAGATCGTGAAGACAATCCTTATCGTCGTTGCGGTACTATTCGTTCTGTATCTGGTGCTGAACCTCTTCTTCAAGAAGTCTACCACACTCACCAACATGGAGGATGGTAAGACTCGGCAAGTGATCGAGGCTAGCACTTTGCCGAACAACAACAACACTAGCAACTACACATACTCGATGTGGTTCTACGTAGATGACTGGAACTACCGTTTCGGTGAGCCGAAAATGCTACTCGGTAGAATGGACCAAGACAATCACCCAAGTCCTTCAGTCGTTTTAGGAGCAATGGAGAACGACATCACGATTTCTGTTTCTTGCTACCCACAGAACGCTTCTACTGGTGTTGTGGGCGACACCTCTGTTGTACACAAGTGCGTTGTTCGCAATTTCCCACTTCAGAGCTGGGTTAACCTGATCATCAGCTTGTACGGACGTAGTCTCGATGTCTACATCGATGGAAAGCTTGTGCGCACGTGTGTGTTGCCTGGCGTTGCCAAGGTGAACCCTGACGCTAACATCCAAGTCACACCTGCAGGCGGCTTCAGCGGCTGGACATCGAACTTCGAATATTGGGATGACGCGACTAACCCTCAACAGGCGTACAACATCTACAAGAGTGGATTCGGAGGTAGCTTCGCAGGCAACCTCTTCAACAAGTATCGTATCAAGATTAGCTTCCTTGAAGACAACCAGGAACAGGGCAGCATCGAGATCTAAAATGCGCTAGACTCATATCTACACAATTATCTTGAGTAAGTATATAGCTATGAGTTCCCAGTTCGCACGAGTATCGGAAGGACCAAGTGGATTAGACCAGTTCTCGTCTAACAAGTACTTGTCTGGCACAAGAGATTTCCTTGAGTCGAATAGCATTGTAGCGAAGTTCGCTTTCTTGCTGCTCGTACTGTTGGTTTTCGTTATCTTGCTTCGTTTAGGCGCTTCTCTTCTGACTTGGATGTTCTCCCCGTCACCCAATCCAATTCTCATAGACGGAATGATTGATGCAAAGCAAATGGTGAAGATCCCTCAAGATCCATCTGTGAATGGCGCAATTCCTATTCTGCGCTCTAACGACCAGAACGACGGTCTAGTTTTTACATGGTCGGTGTGGATGTACGTTGATGATCTGCAATACCGAAACAACGAGTACAAGCACGTCTTCCACAAGGGCAACGACGATATCAACGTCACCAAGGTTCCAATCGGAATGAACCATCCCAACAACGCGCCAGGTCTGTACATCGCTCCCAACACAAATGATCTCATCGTGGTGATGAACACCTTCGATAGCATCAATCAGGAGATAATCATCCCTGATATTCCTCTTAACAAATGGATCAACGTGATTATCAGAGTGGATGACCAACACGTTCTGGATGTGTATATCAACGGTCGTCTATCTAGGCGCCACATCTTGAACGGTGTACCTAAGCAGAACTATGGCGATGTCTACGTCTCAATGAACGGCGGCTTCTCGGGCTACACATCGAGTCTCAGATACTTCTCTGAAGCCATTGGTACCAGCCAGATACAGTCTATTGTTGACGCTGGGCCAAACATGAAGATCAACAATGTATCGATGACGAACTCTATGCCTCGCTACCTCTCGCTCAGATGGTTCTTCGCAGGTGCCAATGACATGTACAACCCTTAAATCTTCTCTCCATAGTCCATAATGGAACGTGGTATAGTTATGCTTCTACACTCTCTAGCCATCGCGCTGGTCGCTTACTTGGCGATGGTCTACGGTCTTGAACAAAAGCAATCTGTTGCTGAGAACCGCAGTCTACTACTCGCGGCTGCGCTTCTAATTTATATGATTATCTTCGGACATGGACTCCCGACCCAGATCAGGAAAGATCTCTTCTGAATAGTTTAAACGTGCTCATCGATTTATATCTAATGACCACGACACAACCTGAACATAAATCTGCTTTCAGATTAGACGGCGAATCGCCAGAGAAATGGCGTGTATGTATGCGAGACAGTAAAGGACGCACAAAATGCCTACCTTGGTGTAACTCGATCAATGCAGCTGACACACTGGCTCATAGTGTTAGGTATGATAACCCATCTATAACAACCACGCTCGTTCCGTGCACATTTCTTCCGGAGTTCTTCGATGCGTTGTATGCTGAACGCAACGCTAAACGTGTGTTCACACGCAAGTCACTCCCTAGCAAGCCAAACAAGGATAATAATGTTGATTAGTACACATCCATCTCCTACCGCACACCAGTGGCGTACGTCGGATAGATAGGCAATAATGTCATCTATACCAACAAAACTACTTGTTGGTATATAGTATATACGCGCGATGAATCACACCAACGAGAAAGACGGAAATCCGAACAGTGATGGTAGAGCTTCTCCACTGACTGCCCGTCTGGCGAGCATAAACTTCCTTGCTGACATAAAACAAGGAGGTGTGTGGGGGAGTGCTGGAGAGGTCTCGCTTAGGAAAGTCGATGGCTCTGTTGAGTTCAGGGCACAGTCCGTAGGCGGCGACTGGGTGAAGATCGCCAGTGTGATCACAAACCAACCCATCACCGACCGCAGACGGTTCCCGTCTACGATCTTCCCTCGATCTGCTAGGATTGACCTTGTAAGCGACCGTGGAAAGAGTATGCAACTCGAGCTTTGCCCGCACAATCGTGAGCCTCCAGGTGACGAAGAGAACTGGAATGCAGCAGTGCGGGCACATATGTCGGAAACAGACCGGCTAAGCCAAAATGTTGACAGGTTGGAGTCGGCTGACAAAAACAACCTAGATGTCTGGGGCTTCACTCACGCTTCTAGAGACGAGGCGACTGCCCGCAGCGCAGCGGCCTGGTCTATGGGCTGCGCCGACTACTGGCAAGTCATTGATTGGCTCAGAGGGAACGGTGTCGCCATACAAGGAGGGCGCAAGCGCAAGACCAGGCGCGTCCGCAAACAGGAGCGCCGCAAACAGGAGCGCCGCACAACTACGAGAAGAGCTAAACGTACCACGAATCTAAGATCGAAACCAAAGAGGCGGCGGACAGCCGGGAAGAGAAGGTGTCACAAAGCTAGGACGGCCTGCGCAGGAGACAGAACTCGTAACGCAAAGCGGTAGCCTCGTGCATTCTGCTCCTCAGCACGTTACACGCTGGACGCCTACGCGGTCTGCAGAAGATAATAATGTGAACTAATAACAGTGATGTCATCATACGTGAACTACGCCGACAACTGCGGAGGTACTTGGCCCAATGGCGGTCCTGAGCCGCCGCGCCTTTGGACACGCGCATCTGGAGACCCTTGTCTGAATATACCGACAGAAGAACTCAATATGCGGCGTAAAGCAGAGGTGCTACAGTATACAAACAATGCGAGCAAACAGACCAAAAACGAGCGATTCGCCTATATCGCCAAGCGTAAGACCAACAGCACAAATGGCACCTCCTGTGGTGGGTATCCAAACACGCCTGCATTTCCTGGCTCTGCCAGCGACGTACCTGGAGGTCAACTTCTCTATTTCAATCCGAGCATCCCTCTAACACGATGGCTGGTGCAGCGCCAATACAGGGCAGGCGTCGGTAAATGGCCGCAAAGTACCACTTGGATTGACCCCACACAGGCTAACAGCTGATAAGTGATGTAGTTGAAGAACTATGACTAAATCACTGTTTACTCTCTGAGAGAAGGATTCACACAGATGTCTTTCGATGGGAAGATATCGCCGGACATGCACATGTCTCCTTGATTAACTTTCACACAGCTTCTGAAACCTCTGTCCTCACCAATGTAACAGTACCCAGATTTGGGAAGGCTACGACTCTGCTGCGTGCTGCTTCCTGCTTCATCTGGTTCAGGCTCGTTGCTTTCTTGTGACTTGACAGCCGATGCCAGTGCTGCATTGGTGCTAGTAGATCGGTCATCCACGCGGTTGAACTGTACACCCTTGACACCTACACTTTTCTCCAGGAGTGTTGCTGCGTCATCGACTGTACCAGCCGCTACATCGACTGCTAGCTTCGCGCCTTCAGCAGATACGTTGGTAACCTGCTTAATAGTCTCTCCGGTTCCCCAGCCGATTTTCTCCAGAAGTGGGCCCAAAAACCCTGTAGCTGTATCAGTCGCACCACTTAGAGCACTGAATATGTTGAATCCGAGGAATGCCAACACCAATACGATAAGAGCATATCGAATTATCGTTCCCCAAGGAATTGATGATCCCGCGCCACTCGCGTCGCCTAGTACCGGGCTTGACTGCGAGGCAGGCGACATATCAACATCTATTGTCGTCGAGGCTGGTGTCTGTGTTATCACGTCACTGATATCCATCTATATAGACTGCGTCTAAAACTTTTTATCTCCCCAAACATTAGTGCATATGCCTACTGCTAAGAAAACACACAACACTGCAAGAAAGACACGCCGCGTGAAGAACAACCAAAGCAGGAGACGCCGCGCAGCGGCTGCCGTGGAGCGGGATCCAACACCAGCTAATATGCGCCGTTTCGCCGCTGGAATTGCCGGAGAGATTAGAACCACAAGCAAATCGTTCACACCAGCAATTAATGCGAAGCTGAAGCAGCTTACGTCAGCACCGCGTTCTGATCTTCTTGGTTGCGGGGTGCGAACGGCTCTCGGAAGGACTGGTGCAATCTCATCATTGAAAATACGTATTGGTACCGCGAAGGATGGCGCACCTATCTGTGTAGACGCCGCAGGCGCGCAGGGTCAAGCGTTTCTTATGAGGAACTTCGCGTCGTCTCAAGATATCAACTGCTCTTCGATCATAATGCCTGCACAACGTCACGCTAATTGCTGGTTCAACTGTATGTTCACTGCGTTCTTCGTAAGCGACAAGGGCCGGAAGTTCATGCGTGCGTTTAGGCAACTGATGATCGAAGGCAAGACGCTAAGTGGCGCTGCAGTCAAGCCAATGAAGCTCCGCAACGCGTTATTGCTTTTCAATATGGCTATAGAGGCGTGCTATGGCGGCCCAGCAGGTCATGATGTCGCTATAAACACGAACAACATCATAGCTGCTGTATATAGGTCTATTCCTCGGAAGTATGCAGGTATAAAAGACATCGATACCCATGGCAATCCGTATTACTTCTATAATGACCTATTGGCGTATCTGAATGCAGGTGAGAAAGATGCACCCAGAATGGTGTCATACAAGTATGAAGATAGCGTGAAAGAGTTCTTCAATGGTAGCCTCATACAGGAAGTTCCTGCTGATGTCGTAGTTATCCAGCTCACGGATACAGGTGCCGAAGAAAGAGCTACTGCAAGCGAGTTCTCGAATAAACCACTTACCGTTACGACTACGCAAGGCCAGACATACGCGCTAGATTCGGTTGTAGTGAGAGACACAACCGGGAGCCATTTCTGCGCTTGCCTGCATTGTGACGGCACACAATACGTCTATGATGGAGCAGTGACATCCTCGTTAGTTAAAGATAACTGGGAGAAGCGCTATAACTCTTCCAGCGATTGGAGAATACAGAAGAGCAAGAACAGATGGAACTTCATGGATGCCTACTTACTCGCGATATACTACAGAGTCAAGTAGATGAGCGCGGAAGCATAGCTTTGTTCATCATCTCCAGTCTCTCTCGCGTCTTGTCCAAATTAGTCCGCTCTACTCCTGAGAAAAGGTAGTCCGTCGCCGGGCGCTCTTCGTTCTTCTTCACCTCCCCGTACACAACGTCTATCTTATCCACAACTGCTGATACAGCACTCTTATTCGCCCAGATCGGTACTGTCATGTCAACTGGGTCTGTGAGCAGTGATATCGCGTTGTAAATCAGAAATCTTCTACGTTTCCTCACCCCTGTCGTAAAACGTAGAGAGAACATCCCTAGGAGCGACTCGATGATGCGCTTCGTTACACGGCATCCTTTCTGATTTGCTCTGTGAGTTAACGCATCCCATACTATCCATATCAGATCTGTCTGGAACTTCGGGTCGACAGGTGCCCAGTCACGCCGTTCGATCACAACCGATTCCTTACCCTGTTTACAAAGACTCTCGTATTCGAGTATCCATTCCGTCCAATAGCAAGCGTTGTAGCTACTCTTCGAAGCCGGAGAAAGATGGTATGCCAGCTCGTTAACTGCGATTAGTAACTCAGTAGGGTCACCCTGCCGGAATACCGACTGCGAATACGATATATCTGGAGCTTTCAATCGTGTTGCCATATGCGTCATATTGAAGTCGTCCGCACGTTTTACTTTCACCGCTTCGAATACGTGGTATTTCCTCGATGCACATAGAGTCGCTATTACCTCAGCGAACAACCTCCGAATGTTTTGGTTGTTGCGCAAACTCAACTCGTTCCCAACATAGCCTTGTGACATTATATCTTTGAAGGAGTCCATCCTGTGCAACACATACGTCGGTAGCAGTGGATTTCCGATATGTATGCTCTTCGATACGTAGTATATGATCGCCTCCCACAATTCGACGAAGTGGCCTGCGCAAATCAGCTCAGCTGCCCAATAGCACGCCGGCTCTACTTTGTTATCCGCCAACCTACCAAGCAGCTCTTTTTTGACCTTCGTCTTCTGAAATTTAGAGAAGCTAACACTCTTGAAGTCGTTTGCTGTTCTCACATCGTTTATCTCGAGGTCGCTCATATAGTCTGACTCCACACAAAAAATATAGCCTGTATACATATACATATGGCACGTGGTAGCTTCGCAAGTAGCATAACCAGATTCTGGAACAAATCAACATTGACAGAGAAAGTGTTCTACATCTCGCTTGTCGTCGTGGTCATAGCTGCAGTACCCTGGTTCGCTAGAAAGCGCGAGCCATTCGAATCGCGGAAAGAGTTCGTTATTCGTCGTGGTCCAGATGTATACGACGACTTCTACGCCGATGTCTACGACACACTTCTTTACGACGAGCTCCGCAATAACTACGAGATTGGTCGCCTTCTCGAGAACACAGCACCTACACAACAAAGTGTTATCGCAGACATTGGTTCGACAACAGGCCACACTGTGGGCTCACTAACCAAACTCGGGTACAATGTGATTGGTGTTGATCCATCTACCTCTATGATCAGACGTGCGCGACAGAACTACCCAGATGCGAAATTTGAACAGCGAGACACATCAAAAGCGCTCACTTTCGAGCCATCGTCTCTTACCCACATCACGTGTTTCTATTTCACTATCTACATGATCAAAGACAAACGCAAATTCTTCGAAAACTGCATGCATTGGTTGATGCCTGGCGGGTACTTGGTTCTCCACCTAGTGAACCGTGACAAATTCGATCCAATCCTACCTGTCGGGAGCGTCCTCGTCGGTGTTGACCCACAAAACTACACGAAGAAGCGCATTACTTCCACCGCTGCTTCTTTCGAAAATCACGACTACACCGCGAAGTTCGATCTCAAGGGCGATGACGCCTACTTGATAGAGACATTCAAGTCTAAGAACGATGGCTCGATCCGCAAAAACGAGCATCATCTCTATATGCCAACACAATCCTCGATTCTGGCTATGGCTAGGGATGCTGGGTTCATAATGGTTAGCGAACACGAGATGAAGGCGTGTCAGCACAATAATCAGTACATCTATGTACTACAGAAGCCTATGTAGACTCGTTGTCACCGTTCGATTAATTCCTGATTGCTACTTAATGCTGCACTACGTTGCCTTAAGTATCGCGGTGTTCGTATTGCTGTTCCATGTCTACCTAAGAGTGGCACACCCATTCTGGAGCGTTCAGCCTGCTTTCCATATCTACGACGTCCATCTATGGCTGCTGCCAAACAGAGTAATAAACCCCGATCTTCCTGAAGTCAATAGGTATGTGAAACTCTTCGATGCTGAGACATTCGACATTAATAGCGCGCCGCCAGACGTCATACGAAAGGCGTGTGGGCTTGTCAGGTCAGACTACCTTAGAAACAGGCTCGTGCGCTACGCCCCAACTGATACCGACATCCTCGCATATCTTAAGACGTATGACAACCCATCATACGTCACAGTCTATTCAGTACCTAAAACACTGCACTGCGAAAAAGGCACTATTCTAGATCGAGACGTCCAGGGCGTTATCACTGCAAGACCGATGCATATCAGTTTCAATACTGGCACACCTACAACGCTATGTGTCAACTACGTCGATAACATGTGTGTGAAGAAGGAGGCACGCAAGAAAGGCATTGGTCAAATCCTGATCCAAACCCTGCATTATTCGATCAGGCACTTGAATCCTAACATCAATGTCTGTCTATTCAAGCGTGAAGGTGAGATGACTGCTATCGTACCGCTTACATCCTACGTTACAACTGGTTACTCCATCGCAGATATCCCTAAACTACGGCCAGAGAGACTGTCTCTCCATGTTCTTCGCGTCACTCCACAAACATTGGTGAGTCTTTCAGGATTCCTCAAGGAGGTCGCTGATGACTTCGAGTGTGTACTGCATCCTGAAAAGATGCTTATGTCCAGACTCATAGCAGATGGTCTAATTCACGCTTACACATTGATCGAAGATCACGAGGTACTCGCGGCTTACGTGTTCAGATGCACACAGGCTACAATCAATGGTGTCCGTGGGATGGAATGCATCGCTGCGATAGATAAATCACCGCACAAAGACACTTTCTTTGCTGGATTCTGCACCGCGGTAAGACGTGCCTCAAGGAAGCTTGGCACTGGGTTCTTATGGCTAGAACAGACTAGTCATGCTGGTGACTTGGCTACTGCTCTGGAGAGACACGGCGTACCTGTTCGCACGTCGTGCCCTAATGCATTTTTCCTTTACAACTACGCTAAATACAGCAATCGGCCAGAGAACTGTTTAATGATCTACTAGCGTACATACTTCCCTGCGCGAGCAAAAGAGTCTAGTACGAAGATGATGAAGACTCCCAAGAACGAGTACAGAATTATCTCTTCTGTCACGTGGCCTGTCTTGATGTCCTGCTGCTCCTCTAATAGAGTTATTAAATAATCTAGCTTCGCACCAAGCTCGTCACGGCTTAGCACGCTACCACCGCCCGTGCGATCGTAGTACGGCACAAACTGGCGATAGTAGTCATCGGCGCCCTGCGACGGTAGTCCATTGAAGGCCTCTTGATTAATCGGAGCATCAGCGTGCATGGATGCAGCGTGTGGCTGAACTGGGGTGTCAGCCTGTGTGCGCCTGTCGTCAACTCTCATTGCTCCTACAGACTCTGGCTTCGGAGGCGGCGAGAAGTCGGCCATATCTCCACTGTCGTCATCCATTGCAGAGAATCCCATTATCTGTTGCCGAGCATTCGCTGCGTTCTCTGAGGGTTTTCGCTTGATAGTGCGACGCATGTTACGCTTCCTGTCGATCTGGCTCTCATCTTGTTGTGTTTGCATATTTTCTTGATCGAATGGAGCAGCACTATATGCTAAAGAAGACATCACTATAGACAATCGAGAGAATAATTATGAAGCAATGAGCTCACTTCCTCCCGGAAAAAGTGTCACAGTACTATATACATGAAACTCGAACTGCGCCTAACTAGCGACAATGTAATCGCACAAATCGCGGCACTGTGTATCGCATTTGCGATACTTGCAGTTCCTAACAACATCCCATCGCAGTTCGTTGCGACGGCTACCGGTAAAGCGGTTTCTGTAGCCGCTATCTATCTGGCGGCTATTCTAGTCTCTCCTCTCATCGGTGCAATATTCGCCGTTGTGTTCGTCGTGCTGTTGTCTGAAAACGTGGAAGGCCTCGGCGGGCGTCCTACTACTACGCGTGGTAGCAAGGTGTCTAAAAGCGCTGAGGGTTCTCATGATGATAGCACACCTGAGAACTTCAAGAAAAATCACTGCAAGAAGGTGGACGGCGAGACGAAGTTCGTCGATGCGGAGGGTAAGACAGTTTCACTGGAAGACATGAAGGACATGTTCCCTAATGTGTCTTTTAATGGTGACGTATGCGACCCTTGCGAGAACAGCTGCGACTTCACTGTCGTTGAGCGAATGACGGTTGAGGAAGACATTCGCCGTAAGAAAGAGGGTAGAGGCGCCGCCGTCACGCGAGCCGACCGCGCAAAACTCTCCACATAGTATACATGCGTATGCGTATACTGATCGTTGTAGCAATTTTCATAAGTGTTTTCCTAATTCACGAAGCTCTAAGCGTTGCAGATCAGAGAGAACCATTCACTAAGCTTGTCGAGTCAGGTCGCTCTGAATACCACAGACGGAAACGGGATTTCAGGCGAGCAGCATCTGATACAAGCGAAGGACTCAGATCACAAGTAAGCAGGGCACTCCGCCAGGCAGGTTTTTAATCTACTAATATCATAGATGGACTACCTTACACGCACCAGACGCCTCGCTATGCCAATCAATAATAGCCCACTTCTTGCGGGGCTTGCAATGCTCATGCTCAATATTGGGTCGAAATACGTCCAGATGGGCTTCAGTAAGACTCAGGAAGAGGCTCTTCGAGCTGGTCTTGCTAGAGAGATGCTTATATTCGCAATGATATTCGTTGCTACGAAAGACATCATAATCTCTATCCTGATGACAGGTGCCTTCGTGATCCTATCTGACTTCGCGTTCAATGAAAGCAGTCGTTTTTGTATTGTACCTGACTCGATGCGGCGGATAGCTATGGAGGCCGACCGTGATGGCGACGAGAGGATCTCAGAGGAGGAGGAGCGTGACGCCATTGAGGTGTTACGCAAAGCGAAGAAACAGAAAGAGCACCAGCAGCAGGCTATCTTCACCGCGTTCCTTGATAAGACGCAGTATTCCAGTATCTAAGCGCATAATCTTTTATCACAGTATAATAGATTATGATTCGTAGCAGGAGCAGACCAGCAACTTCAAATAAAACCACTCCTTCCGTAGACACAACCAAGCTTGGGAACATACGAATCACGCTCAACCTCACCGGCAGCGTGACCGATAAAGGCATCAAATTCGTCCCGGCTATGGTTGATCCTAGTCTAAAAGGGGATATCATATACTTCCCAATGACAACTGCGTTATCTAAGAGCGCGATACGTAAAGCTGTGCCTGACATCGGGGATCCACTTTTCGCGATCACCAGGCTCTCAGACTACTCGAAGTTCATGTACTACGCCACAGATCCTTACCGCCATACACCTGTAGTGCTAGGCACGGATAATGCCAAGGCTATCATAAATGGGAATATCAAGTATGTAGTCGATGCGTTCTTCGGCAAGTATATCCAGATAAACGGCCGCGCATACCGGATACTCTCAAAAGAAGTCGACGACAGCAAGACGTCATACCCGAAAAAGAAGGGTGAACCACTTGTCGCCAAGATTACAGTTACACTCGATCTGATTGATAGGAAGAACGATACCGTTGTCGGGAGGACACGTCAGGGATGCAGTGCTAAGCGTACTGCTATCAATGAGACTGCCACGAAGCTTCTCGGTAGACCAATGTTCGCTAGACGCTCCGAGGACTTGGAACGCGGTATCGGCGACAGAGCGCCAGTTATGTACAGCAACGCTAAACAGGGAACCACAATGGGCCGTGCACCGAACAGAACGATTCAGAAGCCTACTGCTTACCCATACGGATACACTAGCTATTACCCGCCTCCAGTGGCGGCAGCCGCCGCTCCAGGTAGAACTTCTCCATACGCACCTCTTCCATATGCACCTGCTCCATATGCACCTGCTCCATATGGCTATCCCATCGCTTATCCGGTGCCAACGGCGCCTCCTGCACCACGTACCACGACTCGTGCGGCGTCGGGAGGAACAAGAAAAATTTACCGGCAGTCTCATTCGCGAACACGCAGGACGTCTCTTCGGAAACTGTAGACAAGATCGGCTGGTATGCGATCGAAGTCCACAAGCCGCTGGTTCAACTCATAGCGTTCAGCAGCCCCTGGTTCCTCGGACAGCTTCTTGTTGAACGCCGCTCGGTCGCTATACAACTTGATAGCCGTCTTGAGTCCGCATTTCTTGAACACACCAGGTATGTCGTCGCTTTTGTCACCACACACGATCTTGCAGAACTTGTCCATCAGCGGATCGCCTGTTGCGTTCTTTGATTCTGCCAGATTCTGATACTTCAGGTTCATAATGGTGACTTGTGGCCCTACGAGCTGCAAGTAGTCCATGTCGCTTGTTATTACCACGATCTCCGCGTTCGGCACCGTCTCTAAGATCCGCCGGACCGTGAGCGCAGCGCAGTCATCTGCCTCAAGGTGTGGGTGTGACACAACCGCGTCTGCTCCGGCCATCTTGAAGAGCTCTGCGTACGCCATCTTGAATAGCGGACCGCCCAGGAAACGGTCATCTTTGTCTCGCCCCTCTTTGTACGAACCGAACAATTGGTTCCTCCAGATCTCCTTGCGTGGGCAGTCCTTCGCTACGATCTTTATGCACTTGTCCCATGACAGCTTCTTTTGTACCTCTGCCATCTTCTCAACGAATGTGGTCCTGAACTTCTGCACGAAGTCGTCATTCTCGCACGGGTTGCCGATGTCTTCGCCTGGATGTGACAGACCGAACCATTGTACAATGGCGTAGTATCTGAAGAAGTTGTAGTAGCTTCCGTCTATTATTAGGAATCTCATCTCGTATTGTTGTCATACGATATGAAATGTTTAAGTCATTCAATTTTGCGCGATTCTAGATCAGTGCCGTTACGTCCTGTCCGACTAAAGCTCGGACTGCCGCAATCACAGCGTCCATGTATCCTGCGGTATTACCGCACAGTTCTGCCGCGACTCCAGCACCAACGGCAAGAGCCAATTGTAGCTTGCAGAATTCCCTAGATAGCGCTAGTCCGCGTGTCCGTAGCAGTGTGTTCGTGCGCGTGATCAGCGATGCGTCGAGTGGTTTCTGGACACCGAATATGTCCGCGGTTATTTCCACTAGGCCTGCCTGAAGTGCTGCCTTGTGTTCTGACTTAAGTGAGTCATACATGTCCGGGTCTGACACAAGCCAACGTGTAAGCGCAGCCGATGCGGATACGTAGTCCTTATCCAAACACGCAGGCTTGAAGAACTCATAAAACCCCTCCATGGCATTATCGCTTAGACTACCCATGATCCCGAAGTCGAATATCTCTAGAACTGGCTCTTCTGGAGATCCAGAGAACAACAGATTACCTGCGTGCAGGTCAGCGTGGTAGAACCCATCATACAACGCGCTCTTCATAACGAGTTTCGCTAATGCGTTCCCATATGCCCGTTTGTGTCGTTGTTCGAGTTCGGTCGCTTTCAATCCAGACAACTTCTCCAGTACAATGACATCTGGGTCGATATCAGTGATGTCCTGGTACACATCCGGCACCTTCACGTATGGTATCCGCCTATGGTTAGCTTTAAACTTACTCGCATTCGCGATTTCCAGTCTGAAGTCACATTGGTTCAACATCTCACTTTTGTTCTCTCCGAACACGGTCTCAAGATCAAGATATCGTAGCCAAGGAACATACATACATAGGTGAACAAGTGTCTCCATCTTGGCTAGTCCATCCCTAACTTTGTCCACAATCCCATTACGTTTCACTTTCACGATAACCGGTCTACCGTCGTAGGTTCCGCTGTAAGCCAGTGCAATTACCCCTGCATTACACGGGGTTTTCCCTATAACCAGCCCCTTCCCGGTCTTCTCTGTTATGTTAGCTGCGATCTCTGCGACATCGCGTTGCTCAGCACTTGTAAATGGTACGGAGTCTGTGTACTGCGACAAATACGCTGCTTCTTCCTCAGTGAGTACCCGTATTCCAACAGACACTGCCTGAAACAGTTTCGCGCACACTACGTTATGCCTGGCTAGCTGGCCAGATATGTTCTTGACACATTGAAGCCTTGCACGACCAAGGCTATGACAAATGATCTCCCATGATATCCGTCCAATACTCTGAATTGCGAACATGGCTGCATTCATCTCTTAGTATCAGTCCCCACCTTCTCTATAAACTCCTTAACGCGCGAGAAGACTATGTGCATCATGTTCCCTGGCATCTTGCGCATGTATCTCGGCATACTGCTATCAAGAACCATCGCGAATTCGTACATCACATCTGCTCGATGCGGTGTATAGAATGTTACGTGCATCAAGCTGGCTGCGGCTTCGGCCGGCTCAGCACCAGCTGGCACTGGAATGTCGTCTGGTAACTCTATTTGGCGGCTCTTGATCTCAACATATTCCTTGTCCTCGCTCCATACAATAGAGGTGCTGCTGTACACGTATTTCGGCATCAGCCCCAGTTCTCTCCCGAATGGCTTAAGCATCAAGAGCGTCTTCCCATCGGACTCAATTTCACTCAGTACTTTCGCGCTCTCTATCACATCAGGACTCAGTACACCCATTAACTCGAAGAGTTTGAAACCTATCATCGATCTGAGATCAGCGTGAGTGTTTTCGAGAGAGAATCTCAGACTGAAGTTTGTAATAGCTCCTTCCTCATTCATTCCTAGAGTAACTCCATTGTTAGTGCATATGACTTGCTGGCCAGACATCGTTATACTAGCGAACAATGTTAATGCCGTTAATCGAACACACTCTTTTGATGGCTTCTCGCTACAATCGTGTAGGCAACAACGAAAAATTTGTTCCAATGCTTATGGAGGCGTCTAAACAAATATTGAAGGTGGACAAAAACTGGTTCTCACTACAATCGTGTAGGCAGCAGTGAAAAATCTGTTTCAAAGCTTATGGAGGCGTCTAAACAAATGTTAGAAAAAAAACATAGTTCAAAAGTCATTTTGGATTTTCAAGATTTGAGGACCCTATTTTCCAGATATCCTGAGAGACTTTCAAACTACGTTTTTTTTTCGATTTACTTAGACAATGTAGGTTGTGATTTATGAGAATGTTGGAAAATGATGTAGGCGTTTTATGTAGGACCCAAAAAAGTGCACTATTCGATTCGTAAAGAACTTAAGGCCCTTTTTCTATGCAGCATGTATAATGCTGCATGATGCTGCATATTTAGGGCCAAAAGCGGCCGAAAACGGCCTCGAAGAATACCGGTGCGAAACGTGTGACTATACAACGTCTCATTTGAGCCATTGGAAAAGACATCTTAAGACGAAGAAACACAATGCTGCATGCATGCTGCATGACCCTTCTAAGGAGCGGCCGAAAAAGAGCCAGCCTACAGTGATTGAAGGATGGACTTGTGAATGTGGCAAAGATTTCAAGCACCATCAATCACTCTACCGTCATAAGAAGACATGCAAAGTTGTGAACGAAAAAGAAGACGATGATCAGTCTGTTGAGGATAGTGGAGCCGAGACCGTTGAAAAGACTGCGCAGATAGTCACCACAGATGGCATTCCTCAGTCTTCAGATGATAAAGATAAGGTGATAGAGAAGTTGTTTACTGTCCTCGCGGAACAGCAAAAGCACACTGCTGAGATGGTGGATAATTTGATGGATAAACAGACTACGATTCTGGAGAAGATGGCCGAGAGAGGCAACCAAATTGGGAACAGCTTCAATAACAACACGATCAACAATACCAATAATATCCACGTGTATCTGGACAAGCATTGTTCTAACGCGCTATCTATTCAGGACTTCGCCGCTCGTCTTACACTGACGTTGTCTGACTTAGGTGTGTTGCGAGATGATGAACCGAAGGCAATAGCTGATGTTATTCGTAAGGGGCTTGTGGGTATGGGTGTGACTGAAAGGCCAATGCACACTCACAAGCGCCGTTGGTATGTTAAAGACCGAGTGAACGGTTGGGAGGGAGATGAAGGTGGGAATAAGATAGTTTCTACTGTGAAAGAGGGTATATCCCATACTGGACTTCCACTTCTTACGGAGACAGCACCGCAATGGGAAACTAATGAGAGGCAAGGAGCACTATATGCCGAGACTACAGCGGCATTAATGCGCGACGTCGGCAGTAAGAGTGCAACTAAGGTATTGAAGTCAATAGAGACTGTGTGTGACGTGAAAGACATTGGTTCTGATTAGCGTGCACCATTGCTGGTGTGTTGTGCATAGTAATCCTCGTTGTACCATTGGAATACTTGTGGTTTACGTGGTTCGGTGCGCGGTGCATTGACCTCCGGTTTCACCTGAAGTGGCATTTGTACGTTTGCCGGTTGGCGGAAAAGTCTGGACTCCACAGCTTGTTGCTGTTTTGACTGTGGAGGCGGCTGTGGAACACTATTGCGTGTGAGGTCAAGCAGTGCTTGTGCTGATTCTAGCATTTGAGTGTAGCCGCGCTTTGCCGACTCTAAGGTCTGACTCAGCTGCTGAATTGCACGCTGTCCTTCCTGGATCGAACGCTGGAAGTGAGCGATGTCGCTGTCGATGCTCTCCTTCGTTGTAGTCAACTCGACTAGACGTGCTGTATCCTCAGCGACCTTCTCTGATAAAATAGAATGGCGCCGCTGAAGTTGTTCGAGCAGGTCTCTGTACGTATTGTTCCACTCGTCCATATATGAAGACGGTTGGCAATTTAATACATAGGTATAAACGTGTCAGCCTATACTAAGAGAATGTCGAGTTACGAAAAAGATGGAGCGCGGGGATGCGTCGCAGTCCTGTGTTACATGCCTTGAGTCTGAGTCGCCGTCTAAAGATTTAGTAGATGGCAAATGGCTTCTAATAACAGATGAGTGTCAGTGTGTTTACAAGGTCCTTAGGCAGTGTGTGGATAGATGGCTATGGTACGGTCTGAGAGGGGAGCCAGCATGTTTGGTGTGTGGCTCGAAAGCTCACGTAAGGGTGTACTGTGAGGATATTCTGTATAGCCGGTATGTATTAGGTGCCCTGGCGATAGTCACTATTGGTGTCGTATTAACAGGTGCGTTCGCGGTCGTTTTTGTAGTGCTTGCTTCTATTGATGGCGATCGGTCTATATCGTAACCTGCGATGCCCCGACAATGCTTACTAGTCCTGGTACATCGCTCAGCGCGACATTCTTCACGCGAGTAACATCAAATACAACGTTCTTGTCAGACCTTGACGAGCTACGTGATTTGACAATGCAGCAAGCTCTCTTGATCACTTGGCGCGGCACTTTCTTGCCGGTTGGGTTCGAGATAACGGCGTGTGCACTTGGTTTCCCACTGACATGCGCCCATATGTCGTCCGCTTCGCTGCTTCGGAGTAGGGAGTCGTTCTCTAACTGGTTCTCTCCTACGCGAATTGTGTAACCTTGAAGAAGTTGTTCTATCATATTGGTTTCTAATATGATAGAGTTTTTCTCTAATGGGTCAATTTTCTGACACATGACGATGTTAAATGTCAAGGCTGATGCTGGTCTTTCCACTCTTGTTACGTTTCTTAGACCGCGATGGCACATTGGCGGAGTTCATATCCTTGAGCTCCTGAATGCTCATAGTGCTGCCATCGTTGACTTGCACCGGTGCTGGTGCTGGTGCCGGTGCTGGTGTCGGTGCTGTCATAGTAACAGTCTTCGGCTTGAGTCCAGAGAGGATGTCGCCGATATCACTAGGGCCGCGCATCTCAGGGCGAGGAGGTGGTCCTTCGGATCTACCGGATCTCTGGATTGGCTGCGGTCCGACTCGCGAGAAGCTATCATTAATATCGACCGCGTCCTCTCGTGCGAAGCCCATATCTGGACGACCGGCAGGCGGGCCTGTGCGTTCGCTGCGCTCGGTTCGGGTGCGCATTGGCGCAGGAGGGGGTCCTGACGCAACATTCGGTTGTGGCGATGGTCTATTCTGCTGCTGGCCACCCATGACACTGTTCATAAACCCACCGAAGCCTGGATTCTGTTGACCCATTGTGTTCACAGCAGCTTGTGTGAACTGCTGCATCAGCTCTGGGTTCTGGCGCATCAGATCATCCATACCTGGCATTGCAGATTTGAACATAGAGTTAGTCATATGAACCATTATGGCGGATCCTCCAAGCTGAAAGAGAAGTTTCAACTCAGGTGCCATCTTGGCCTTAGACTTGTACTTCTCGTGAAGCTCGCTGAAGATCTCGTCGTAGTCATCGATGTTTTCGTTGACTTGTTCGCCCCATCCGTCGAGCTTAACATCGAATGGATCGAACTTATTGTTGAGGAACTCGATACCAGTGATCGCGGCCATGAGCATCTTGCCCTGGAACTTCACACTGTTACTGCGTTCCTTCTCTGAGACGATCATCTCGTACTCACCCTTCATCTCTGAAAGAGAGGACTCCATACTGTATTTCTTGGTTAGGCGTACTCCTTTGGTCTCAAGCTCCTCGAGTTGTCTCAACACCTTAAACTTCTCTTTCAGAGTCTCCTCAGCACTCAACTTCGGAGCCACAGGGAGGTGCTTGTCTGGATCGACGGGGATGTTGTTGAACTTGCCGAATCCATCGCTAGTCTTAACAGGACCAGATGTCGCTTTTCCAAGAGAGATAGGTGCCATATCGTTCCCGCCGTTAGATGATCCATCATTCTCGCTCATACCTCCAGCAAGCTTAATGCCTCCAAATGCGCTTTCGAAGAGTGAACTCTTAGACTTGCCTTTCATAGCAGATTTGTGAGCATCGACTGAGTCAGCAAGGCCTGTGAGCTCTCTCTCAAGGTCCTCAATATCACCTAACCCAACATCATCATCAGCAGCGCTCTTCTTGTCCCCTCCAGAACGGCGTTTGTCATTCATCAGTAGCTCTATTCCACCGCCGAAATTCGCGGACTTCGGTCCACCCATACTCGCGATATCTGAGTTTGATGATCCGTCATCCCTACCTCCTAAAGATAACGGCTCTACACCGAGTTCGCTGATTTCGATAACTTCTGGACCGTTACTCATGCTTGATACAGACTCAGCACTTAATTTTAAGCTGCGAGAAACGCAAAGATTTACAACGTGCTAATGTACCAATGGCCTTGCAGAAACGCATCTGCCATATCGTCACGCTTCTTATGTGAGTCGAATGACTCTCTCCATTCTGCTAGCTTAGGCGAGGCATCCATAAGCTGGCGGGTTACTGCAATACCTGATGCCTTTCTCTCTGCGTATGTTTTCTTAGGGACGTTGTATGCTTTCAGTTTGTTGCTAGATGAAATGAACTTGATATCATAGACGTTATTGTCTATGAAGAACTGAGTTATCATGCCTTGCAAAGTCTTCATACGAGTGGCAATGGTGCTAATTTGGTTCTCAATAAGAACGGTGGTAATGGAAGTGATGGGCATACGTGAAGGTAGCTGATCACGCATGGCAATTCCGAGCTGAACGAGGTCAGCGTCGGAGGCAGCAGTCGTTTTCGGTACTTTGGTCGCTCTTGTCTGTACACACGTCTCGCATAATGAGTCCTTGTCTCTAGACCTCTCAACACCTAGTTCGTCAGCCAGAAGATCGAGTTTGGCTGAAGCTGGGCGTTTGGCAGTTACGACCTTGTAGTACACTTCCGGTGCCATCTTAGAGCCTCCTGACTTGACGTGGGTACCACACATAGGTGACCCGCCGACCAGATACGATGCGTTTTTGTCGCACGCTTTACCATTGCGCATACAATGTGTACACTTGCTCTTCTGTTCGCCGCATAGATCGATCACACCCCAGGCGATGACATCGCGCTCTGTAGTGCCATTTGCGTCCCCAAAAACACAGAAGGAGAGATTCTTGATCCCTACGTCAAAACTTACGATCATTACAGTTGCTAGTCGTAAGTTTTTAAGCCACGCTTAGTTGAAGTTCTGGTAACCACGCTGCAAAAGCTGGGCTTGTGTTAATACAGGCGTATAGAGGCGGCATTGCAGGTCGTACTTGCTCAAGTACAAGTTCTTAAGATCGCTGCTCTCGTAACCATACGGCTGCGACTTGTCTGCGCAGGACTTGTAGAGGAATGGTGTACTTGGAGTGCCTTCCTTACCAGCTCCATATCTTGCGGGGCAAGCACAGCATTGGTCGCACGCTTCCAGTTGATTGTACTTGATGATGGAGTCAGCATTGTCGACCATATACTTCCTGTACTGCCAGTTGGTGGTGATCCCAGCTTGTTTTCTGATATCGTCGCTAAGCTGCGATCCAGGCTGCCACGCTGCCTAGTTACTCTCATCCCTCATAACCGGAGGGAAGTCGAAGTGAATATTGTTGGATCCAGAGTAGCAAGTGCCCCAGCTCATTGTCTACTATAGTATGAGATATTTCTGGACATTACTGACCAGAAGCCTTCAGTGCCTTGATTAGGTCAGCCTTCTTCATCTTCTTCACAGCGTCGCCTGTTGCTACCCCCTGTGCGACGGCCATTTCCTTGAGTTGCTGTACCTTCACCTTGCGTAGATTGATCGTTCCATTTGCGTAGTGTTGTGATGAAGTAGCGCTGACGTTCGTGCTGGTGTCATTATGCAGAGAACTCAATTCACTCGCGCTACTAAGGCTACCTCCACTCGCAGCCTGCTCAAGTTCCTCCTCATTGCTGATGTCACCAAGTTTAATCGTCTTCGTAGCAGGCGGTGTTGGAGGACGCGCGTATGGGTCTGGCTCGTCATTCAGTTCATCGCTCAACTCAACAACTCTCACTTCGGGGTTCTCATGCATATGTGCAGGACTGACTGATTCGACAATCAGCGACGTAATGTCTATTGATGCCAATTGACTGAGTCTATCTGCTGGACTATTCGACCGATCCATCGGGCGCCCGATTTCCTCGATCTCGTCAACACTTACTTCATCATCACTGTCGATGTCACTACCATCGCTTCCGCTACCATCACTTCCACTGCCATCACTTCCACTGCCATCATCATCGGCGTCATCATCGGCGTCATTCTCGGCGTCATTCTCGGCGTCGTTGCCACTTCCATTCTCATCCTCGGACACAGTAATCAGATCTGCCGGCTCCCCGGACGCATAATGTTTTCTGGCGGCCGCTAATGCCTCCATTGATCCAGCTCCCTCAACAGGTCTTCGTGGGGGCTCAGACGATGCTAATGAAGCTCTAACATTGGAGATGAAATCACCTAACACTTGGTTCTGCTTAACAAGGGCTTTTTCCATAGCCGAGATACGGCTATTGCAGTAGTACGCAACAGCACCGGCTAACAGGAGCGTGACTCCAATCGCTACGATAAATCCACTACCTTCTAGACCGAACATTGTTGTCATTCTAAGAGTCAAGGACACTTTTTATACCAGTGTTGAACGTATTACACTTCGTCCTCAAGCGCGACAGCGGCCTCATCGATGATCGTTTTTGGATACCCCAAATCGTTCAGTACTTTCAATCCTCCGCGCACAGTTGATATGCCTGCTTTAAGTTTGTATGTGTAGTTGAAGTTCCCGTCTTCTGTCCCTACATCCATTGACATGTTAACGGCAGCTTTGCCATCGTCGGCAGTCTTGCATACCTTCAAGAAGTGAGTCGTGATCACGTATGACACGTTCGGTAGAGAATTGAGATGCGATAGGAACGCTGAAGCGGACGCAACTGCTTCGTGTGGGTTCGTGCCTGAGAACAGTTCGTCGAAGACACAAAGATGTGTTTTTGATCGGTCTTCTACAGCGTCTAATATCTGCTTACATCTACGTGCTTCAGCCTGGAACAAACTGTCCCTACCTGATGTGTCCGGTATATTTACATAACAGTGCATATGCGTGTAAGGTTTGAGAGTGCAGGAAGAGTAGAACCCACATCCGAACTGCTGAGACAGGATTATGTTCGTAAGCGCAGTTTTGAGCACTGTAGTCTTGCCAGCAGCGTTAGGACCAGTTATTATGATATTGCGCTTCAGATCGATCGTATTATCTACGTGTGCTGTGCCTACATGTACGGGATAGTACGCTTTCCGGAGTTTTGTGTTTTTGCCGAACTTGCAAGCAGTAGCACGGTCGTTGGCTAAGTGATCGGACATGGCTGATAAGGCGGAATGGTAACTGTTGTATTGCAGTGCGTACTCAAGTGTTGCTGTCACCCACGGTTCCTTGTATAACTGATAGAAGCACTTCATTATATGTCCGACTTCCCCAATTTTTCTGAACGATGGTGCACACGGAGATATTTGACTGAAAATCCGTACTATCTCTGATATTCTGGTCTTGGCTTCGCTCAGCTCCTGTGCAAAGCTTTCCATACCTGCAGATCTCCAACGTGGCTCCATAATATCGATTGATTCGACTGTGCGAGAGAGGTATTCTCTCACCGCGAATAGTTTCTTGTGGATGGACTTGAAGTTCGATATGAATTTGAGACAAGCTTGGATGTTGTAATACACCTGTAATGCGTAGAATATCAACGAAACGACTGCATATATGCGCTTGTCCCAGCCAGCTTCTCCTAATGTGAAAATCTGACCTATGCTGTGCCTAGCAAGTACCGACTTCAGTACTGTGATGTAGGTAGACACGCTAATACCATGTCCTTGAATTCTGATTATGAAGAATGGAATGATCAGCAGTATCACTGGAAGCGCGAGAGAGAGAACAGGGGATGTCATTTCATATAGACTAAGTGCTTGCATGAACCTCGCATCCTTGTTCAGGAACTCAAGGTGTGCCCAGTCGATATAGTTGTACTTCTCGACGAAGCCGGTCTCGTCAGCGATATCAGCTCGGATTTCCATTGCATCCTTGTAATCTGGCGCTTCGGGAATTGGAGTGGCAAGAACCTCCTGCATTCCTCGTAGAAACGTCTCATTTGTGGTGAAGCGCTTTGCCAGCCCATCTGCGCACAAGCATTTGAACTGGTCGTCTAAATTGAATACGGTATGGTATAGAGGTTTCTCACCCTCCAGCATCTCAAGCTCGGAAATTATTTGGTCCCCAACGTCAGTAGCGTCCTTGCAGTGCTCAATCGGGTATGTGAAGCTCATTGGTTCGACCGTCTTTTGTTGGAATGTACCGAACAGCTTCTCCATTGGCAGAATAGCAGAAATAATTACACGAGTAGTAACGTGTGATTATTACATTGCTTCAGTTGGTTCAGTTGTTTGTGTGCTCATTCCAGTTCATAGGCATCTCTGCGATTTGCGTCTGGTAGTACGACTCGATCTCCTTAAGACGACGGACATCTCTGCGCGTGATGAAGTTGATGCCAACTCCCTTGCGCCCCCACCGTCCCGAACGACCGATACGATGCAGATACGTATGCACATCGCGTGGAAGATCGAAGTTGATAACAGTGCTGACCTGCTGGATGTCGATCCCTCGTGCAGTAACGTTTGATGAAATGAGCACGCGGTGGGTGCCGGACCTGAACGATTTGTAGCTCTCGATACGCTCTGCCTTCTCCATACCGCTGTGAATCTGGCACACTGGGTATCCATCGTTTGTCATTGCGTCGTACAGGTCTTGCACTCGCCGCACGCTGTTGCAGTAGATGATGCACTGAGCCACACTAGCACCACCATAAATGTCCTTCAGACAGTCATACTTCTCATCATCACTCTCTAGTGCGACGTAGAACTGACTGATGCCCTCAAGTGTGAGCTGTTCTGCCTTAACGAGTACCTTAATCGGGTCGCGCATGAAGCGATCTGTCAGAGTGATCAGCTCAGTAGGCATCGTTGCACTGAATAGCGCGACTTGGATATCCTTGGGCATGAACTCGAAGATGTTGTATACCTGGTCTTTGAAACCAGCAGACAGCATCTCATCCGCCTCGTCAAGTACGATAAGTTTCAAGTGCTGAGGCGACAATCTCTTGCGGCGGAGCATATCGAAGATACGTCCAGGACAACCAACAATCACGTGAGGGGTATTGTTCTTGAGATCATTGATTGCGTCTTCAGTAGGAGTTCCACCAACAAGAAGCTGAGTGGTAAATCCGTCGATGAAAGACCCGAGTGAGTCAATGACTGACCTAGTCTGCATCGCCAACTCGCGGGTCGGCGCAAGCAGGATCGCTTGGACGACTTTCTTCGTTGAGTCGATGTTAGCGAGGGTCCCGATCGTGAAGCACCCAGTCTTTCCAGTTCCAGACTGAGCTTGTGCTACTATATCACGGCGCGCTACCATCGGCACGATAGCCTTCTGCTGGATTGGGCTTGGTGCCTCGAAGCCATATGCGTAGATTCCACGCAGGATCTGAGGACCACATTTGTCCTCAAGCTGATCCCACGCAGTGATCGCGCCAAATTCTTCTGTTTTTGTGTTCGTGTCTGTGTCGGTTGGTGGTGTAGAGTCTGCCATCTATAGCCTACATAACGCACGTTTATTTAAGTACATTCGGCGATATGTTCTTACATATCGTATCATCTTCAGCGCCTCTCTCCACAGATCTAGGGCGAATAAGGCACAAAAATGATTTAAACATTCACACAGGAATATTCGCAGACCATGACAACAATGGCGTTGAACCGCTACGATCTTGCTGACTTCGAAAGAATTATCTCAGGTGGCTTCACTTGCACCCTTGAGCAGGGTGTGCTCGCCACTGTTCAATCACTTGCAGACCAAGTTGGAGCACCGGAATATGTGAAGACTCCCCAGTTCGCCAGGAAGGAGGGCGGGGCAGCCGCAACCGACCCTCGCGGCCCTCGACGTGACCAAGGCCGTAACCGACGTAATAACAGGCGTAATCAGGAGCTTTCCGATGAGGCTTGGGATGCAATTCGCACATTCGAGGCCACTCAGTTGCAGAAAAGCGAGGGCATCGATAAGTCTATCGATCAGATCAGGAAGGCCATCAACAAAATCACTGAGAAAACATATGCGCCTCTCTCGGAACAGATGGCGCTGGAGCTAAAGAACGTGGGTGAGAATGGAACACCTGACGACACATCGAAGGTCGCCACAACCCTGTTCAGCATCGCGAGCACCAACACTCTTGTCAACGAGCTCTGTGCGAGGTTGTACAGTCAGCTCCTCCCAGAATTCGCGTTCCTGCGCCCGCCGATTGATGACTGCATCGGATCGTTCGCTGAGTCATACAGGTCGATCATCTGTGTCAACCCGGACAAGGACTACGACGCATTCTGCAGCAACAATAAGGCAAACCAGAACCGCCGCGCGTTAGCCAAGTTCATAGTCCACTTGCTGAAGCAATCAGTGCTCGATGAGACAGATGTCTCCGACGCAATCGCCGAGCTAGCTGAATACATAAAGGAGAGATTGGATGACAGCGCTGGCGAGCCAGGAGTGCTTGAAGAGCTTATGGAGACCGTTCACGAGATGGTGTCTGTTGATCCGGCGGCCCTGCGAAATCTTGACGGGTGGGATGACCTGGTTGGAGCTGTTCAGTCAGTAGCAGGCGCTGATGTAGGTGGTACACCATCGCTATCACATAGGGCGCGCTTCAAGGCGATGGACATCAGGGATCTTGTCCGTTAGAGCCGCAACTGGAGAAATGCAAATGTGTTTAAAACAATAGTCGTTGTAGAGAACAGTATGGAGAATTTTCTTTACAACGTTTCTGAGCGGACGAGGGTCGCACACAAGCTCACGTCTAGTGACTTAGTTGCAACTGTCCAGCTACCAGTCACTACGAGCGACCCTAGCGAGTTCGAAGATATAGACGACACGATCGAAGAAGTGCTATGGGAAAACACAGTCAAAGAATTATTAGCACGTTTACGAACGACAGGAGTTAAGATCCCGAAGGGGGCGAGGAAGGCAGATTTAATTGATCTCGTTATCGTTCACGGCCTAGCTTACTCTAATGACGATGAGTAACGCATTAGTTGGTCGCGCTGCTTAAGTGACAGACCAAATCCAGTTGCCGCGAGCTGGACTGCTTCTGATTCGTCTCGTTCTTCGGTCTGTCTCCCACTACAAAGCTCGCGTAACCCTTCGACGAACCCCATTGTGATGTTCCAGCCTAGATCCTTCAGCTTCTTATTGCTTATATAGTACCTCTTGTCGTTAAAAGGCCTGTCTTCAATGTATGTGATCCAGTCATCCAACTTCGCGCCTGGACGAATGATGTCTAGAAGCAACCTCGCGACGTCCTTCACACTGTACTCCATGCCCATCTCGTCACAGCCAATATTGTATATCTCTCCGATTGTACCCCTTCTAAGGATACACTCGAAGGCAGCAGCTACATCTCTGGAGTGGAGAAAAGCACGCACGCACGATCCATCACCCTGTAGTGTCATCTTATCACCAGCAGTAAGTTGAGCGATGAACCGCGGAATCAGCTTCTCTGGATACTGACCAGGACCATATACGTTGTTGCCACGTGTAATAATTATTGGCATCTTAAACGAATGGGCGTATGACTGGGCGATTAACTCAGCAGCAGCTTTTGTAGCGGCATATGGGTTTGTCGGACACAGCACCGACTGCTCATCTTTCGTTGTCTCCTGAGAACCAAGCATTGACTCACCATAGACCTCATCTGTTGACACGTGGATGAACCTCATGAGAGTCGGGCAATCAGTTCTTGCCGCCTCAAGGAGATTATGAGTACCGAGAACGTTGTCCATCGTGTACTGTCTGGCGTTATCGAATGAAGACTGTACGTGCGACTGCGCGGCGAAATGCACGATGTGTGTCACTTGATGATTACACAAAATGTGCTTCGTAAGCTCGAAGCTCTGTAAGTTCCCGTTTATGAACGAGTATCTTTTACTCGTCCTAACTTCCTCAGATACGTTGTTATGATCTGCACAGTAGTACATTGCATCGACATTAATAATGCGTAGTTGTTCAGTCGCAGCAAAGATGTGGTTAATGAACGCCGATCCTATGAAGCCAGCGCCTCCAGTGACGAGCATAACCGTCGATGGTAGGTCAGGCAGACCATCCACAACTCGCTTCTTGAAACTCGCATCGACACTGTACGACACCATCAGCTTGCGAAGAGAGTCTTTGATGTTTGGGATGCCAGCAGCGGCTGCTTCAGTTGAGTCAAGTATCGTGTTCGAGCGCCCAGAATCGAGTATCTTGGCCTGCTCGCTGACTGTGAAGTTCGTCCAAGTGAAATCCTTATCGACCAGCTCTCTGTACATCTCGAGGATCTCGTTGTGTGTAACGCTGCCAGGGTTCGTCATGTTCATTGTCCCGGTATCTCCTCTCCTAATCTTGTCGGTGATAAGCGGATAGAAGTCAGGGAGAACTGTCATGGAGTTGGCCATAGAGCACACTTTATTGTACGTTTTGATTTTGGTGATGAAATTACGAGCACAGTCGTAACCGACAATGGGCATTCTGATGCGCAGATTCAAGACAGTGCTCTCCAGAAGATGCATCAATACATCTGTCGTGCCATTGACAACCGAGTAGCTGGATCCGGTGAAGTTCGGTGTATCGGATGGCGTGAAACCAGTGTGAGAATCTCCGGCAGCTAGCGTCTCGTACGTGAATATACACCCGGTACCTAGGTATGTCATATGAATGTTTCTCTCACGACATAACATTGCTAGTGATAATGGCGCCAGCAGGTTGTCTCTTATGTTCTCAGTAAGCTTACCAGGCTGCTCGAGGTAGTCTATAGTTGGGTACTCGGTGTTTCCGATCGCACCGTGAGTGCGCCCGACAAAGCAAACAACTCTATCAGGTTTTACGTCATCTAGCTCTCTCTCAACATCATGTACTGTGTCTGCGCGCGAGCTCGCGGCGACAACCTCGATATCAGGATGCTCCCTAGCCAAGAAGCTCACATATTCTGATCCAATCCATCCACGTGATCCGTAAAGTAGGACTCTCATATATAGCTACACTCACACGAGCAACTTTAAGTTCGTTGACGCCGGCAGAAAGATGCCATTAAAATATGTCCTGTGTATATACACGATGGTGCAGTCACGGCTAGAACCGAAGGTGAACTATCCAGAGGTCCGAAAACTAGATCCAGAGGATGCCGACTACGACGCCGATCTTTATGAGTCGCAAATAGATGGGGTCGATGTGGTAATTGCCCTCGGACAGACCAAGTATACGTTCATACAAGATGGTATCGTCTACTTCCCGGTCTACATCATTAAAGAGGAAGAGGTAGACGGGCAAATCGGCCTATATGAAGTGATGGCTGATAGACAACCATTCATTGCTGATGAAGACGGCGAGATCGATATCAACAAGCTAGGGGAGATCCTACTGTACTCGTATGTGAATGCTGAGTACCTCGAAAGCAAGATCACTCCTGCCGCGCGTTACGATATGTCTCCGAAGAAGGATGATGCTAACTTCGTCGAGGAAGACGTAGAAGCGGAAGACGTAGAAGCCGATGTTGATGAGGCACAGCTAGCGAATGATGAAGCTGAACAACGTGATGTAGACGATGACGATGACGAGGGAGAAGAAGGAGTAGTGAAACCATATTCACCATTGACTATGCAAGACGCGAAGCAGGCTGCAATTGAGCGGGGCGCATACAAACAAGCGAAGAGCGGGCCGTGGATCGCTAAGTTCATGCATAACAACAATTTCGCGGTTGTAGAGAACGAGGGTGGAGGAGATTGCTTATTTGCGGCAATCCGCGATGGATTGGCTCGCGTAGGTGTGAAAGTGACTGTGGAGAGACTGCGTGAGATACTGGCGAACGAGGCAGATGAGAAGCTGTACCAGGGATATCGAGATATGTACAGAATGGCTGAGGGAGAAGTCGAATCAACTACACGTTCTCTCAAGGATTTACAAGCCAGACATCGTGAACTCAAGAAGCGGGCAACAACTAATCGTGATCGTGACATCGGGAAACAGCTAGTTGAGCAAGCACAACTTGTAGCAGATGAGCACAAGACAGCTAAGCTCGAACGACAACAGGCTGTGTTACTGTTGGATGAGTTCAGGTTCATGAAAGGTGTAACCGACCTCGATAAATTCAGAGCCAGACTCCAGACGTGTGATTTCTGGGGAGAGACATGGGCAATATCAACACTGGAACGTGTGCTGAAGATCAAACTCATTCTTTTCAGCGAACGCGCGTACAAGGACAAGGACACAGACAATGTTATGCAGTGTGGTCAACTGAATGATAACAAGCTAGTAGAGGCTGGGTCTTTCTCTCCAAGACACTACATCATGCTTGAATATCTGGGGGATCATTACCGTCTTATCACTTACAAAGGACGTGGAGCATTTACATTCACGGAAATACCATACGATGTGAAGCAGCTGGTTGTCGATAAGTGCTTAGAGAGAGCTGCTGGTCCGTTCTATCTGATTCCTGATTTCCGAAAGTTCATGTCTGACAACAAGGTGGTACCACAAGACCAGGTGGAGGAGGACGTATTCGCGGACGGATCAGGTCTGTATGATGGCAACATCGTGCTCCAGTTCTACTCCGAGTCTGCGAATGCCCCAGCACCTGGTCGTGGCGCTGGAGAGAAGATACCCGACCAGGATAGGATGAAGTTCGCTAAGTTGGCGGGTATTCCAGAATGGCGAAGGGCTTTGTCAAACTTCCACATAGCTGAGTTCGAGTTGGATGGTCATAGATGGGCGAGTGTAGAACATTACTACCAAGCTTCTAAGTTCAAGGAGAACAACCCAGAGTTCTACGCGAGTTTCTCTCTAGATATGAATCCTGAAGGGGAGTTGTCGAGAGATCCAGTAATGGCTAAAGGTGCAGGTGGTAAGAGTGGGAAATACAAAGGCAAGTTGATTCGTCCTAAAGAGGTGACGATAGACCCAAATTTCTTTGGTGGAAGGAGTGAACAAGAGATGAAAGCGGCCCAGCGCGCCAAGTTCTCGCAGAACAGTGACCTCAAGGGTTTGCTACTTGCGACCCGTGACGCGAAGTTGGTGCATTTCTCGCGTGGGGCTCCTCCAGTGGTATTTGATGGGCTGATGGAAGTAAGACGAGATCTTGCTCGGACAGCGAGATAGGTTTACACGACATAAATCTACTCTTAATATAGTAGTAGATGGAGTTCGACAAGGTGTATGAGAAGGAGATTGAAGTGATCGCCGGATCGTTGGAGAGAAGTGAAAGCACGGAGGTGAGCAAAAGAATGGTGAAGTCGCTGTACAATGAGATGAACGAGGCGTTCGTAGCAGCACGGAAATCGGAGTGTAGCAGGTTGAGGCGAGTGACAGGGAGAGAATATCGCAGAGTCTCTCCAGGAAGGTATTTCCCACGGCATCTTCACAACAAAGCTTTCAGTACGGATGTCAAACAGCTTATGTGTAAGTGCAGGATCGCTAATCGTGACGTGGAGATACGATTCGGCGTGCCTGGTAATTGTGAATCCATTATTGAGAGATTGGCTGCATCGGTTCAGTGCATCTTGGCAGTGCTACATTTCTGTGGTAAGTACTCCAAACGGCAGTGTAGTAAGACACTACACATAGTCATCATCCTACTTGACGATCTGAAGCGGCTTCCTGAGAGCGCGGTTTCAACAATTGGTGCGCCACACGTAAATTCTGGCTTCTCAAGTGTATGCCAAACAGACAATGAGATAGTTGTCTACAGAGCAGAAGAGTGGTTCAAGGTATTCATTCACGAGTCGTTCCACGCATTTGGCTTGGAGGGGGCGCTTTATTTCGCTCCAAGTAGTGCTGGCGTGAGGAAGTTATTCAATGTAGTGAGCACGATGTCGCTCGGTGAAGCATACGTGGAGACGTGGGCACGTGTACTGAACGCGTCAGTTGCATCGTTCATGAGGAGTGAAGACTACTCCGAGTTCTCAGATCTTCTTCGTTTCTCTCTAATGATCGAATGCAGGTTCGCTGCGTTGCAATCGACAAAGGTGCTAGGGTTTATGGGATTGGAATACGATATAGTATGCGATCGTGGCAACAGCGCCTCCCGGCTAATGTATAAAGAGGACACGAACGTGTTCTCGTATTATGTCATCGCGTGTATTTTGATGTGCAACGTGGATGCGTTTCTGAGATGGTGTGCGCGCCACAACACATCGTGGGCAAGGTTCGGAGACTCGGAGACCGACGTTGGCGAGTTCACTCGCTTCATTGGTGATATCTACCAGAACGCTAATACACTGAACAATGTGGAGAGCGTGCGAGGACTTCCGTCTCATCCAGGTATGCGGATGTCGATTATCGACGTCTGGTAATGTTTAACAGAAAATTGACATAGTGACATATCGTGTTTACTATGTCAATAAATGGGTATCAAACATCTGAACCGCTTCCTGAGGACTAACTGCCAGGCAAACATTCGGCAAGTTAGTCTAAGCGAATTCCGTAACAAAACAATTGCTGTAGATGCGAGCATCTATCTCTTCAGATTCCAAGCCGACGAAAGTCTAGTGGAAGGAATGTACCAAATGGTCGGGTTGTTCCACCATCACGGTGTGCGCCCGTTATTCGTCTTCGACGGCAAGCCTCCACCTGAGAAGGATGATGTCCTACGTAAGCGCAGAGAGGAGAAACGCGTTGCCGAGAAGTTGTACAAAGCAGCCACAGAGAGGCTGCGTGAATGCGACGCCGATGAGGACACAGCCGATCTAGAGGCGGAGATCGATCAATTGAGAAGGAAGTTCGTCCGTGTGAATGGAGATGACATCGATCGAGTTAAGACACTACTTCGCTTCATGGGCGCGGCATACTACGAGTCTCCTGGTGAATCAGATGGGATCTGCGTTCGCCTCGTTCAAAGGAAGATCGCACACGCGTGCATGAGTGAAGACATGGATATGTTCGCATACGGATGTCCAAGGGTGCTGCGATACTTAAGTCTTCTGAGAGGTACAGTCGTCCAATACGACCTCGATGGCATCGTTAAAACTCTTGAAGTATCGAAGACTGATTTCCGTAGAATTTGCATCCTGGCGGGCACAGACTATAACGGGCAAGTTGGTCAGTCTGTTGATTTAAATCGAGCTGTCAAACTGTACGGCAAGTTCAGCAAAGACACTAGTACAGACGACTTCTACCAATGGATACACGATAACCACGGATCGATCGATACAGCATCACTTGAGAGATGCGAAGAACTGTTCGACACAACACGTTGCCAAATCTCGCGTGATCTGCTCACGCACACAAACTACGACAAGAATGAGCTCCAGTCATTCCTGCGCGAATATGGGTTCGTATTCGCATAGGACGTGTCTTGATAGGGCCAAATTTTTATCTCTGCTAGATAACGGCATAAAAGATTTTCCGTCATGTAGTATAACAATGGAGATAGACGAAACAGGATACACACTAGAGAATGAATGTGAGCAGATGTCACCGAAGTCTGCAATCTCTCGGCTTTCTGAACCAGTACGGAAGTCGAAGAAGCGACGCACAATCAATGCGGTAGAGTTCACGATTCCGAAGGCGCGTGAGTTCACGCTGTTGGCAACGTGCAACTACCGCGTGAACCAGTTGAAGGCAATGTGCCGACACTATAAACTCAAGGTTGGTGGGAACAAAGATGAATTGACAGCGCGCGTGTATAACTACTTACGGTTGTCGAGAAGCGCAATAGTAATACAGGCGCGATGTCGGCGGATCCTCGCGATGAAGTACATATCTGCTCGCGGACCTGCGTACTACAAGCGCGACTTATGTGTGAATGACACAGACTTCTACACCACGCAGGAAGTATCCGAGATACCGAATGAACAGTTCATAAGCTACAGATGCTCAGATGGGTTTGTGTACGGCTTTGACATTATGTCTCTCTACATTTGGATCTCGAAAGGTGTACGTGGGCAAGTTCAGAACCCGTACAATAGATCCATACTGCCACAGAGTGTATATGATGCCATCGCGTACATTCGTAGAATGGCAGAGTCTCGAGGAGAGAACGTAATAGTCGCGACAGCGGTCGAGGAGGTTGACCCGACAAAACAGCTCCAACTGAGGGGCCTCTCTCTCTTCCAACATATACAAGAAGTTACGAGTTACGTGGTAGACCACTTATGGTGGTGGGAGCTTGGTAGGATCTCGCTTATTCGGTTCATACGAGAGCTTTGTGACATATGGGAGTATCGTGCGCAGCTCGATGCTATTGTGAAACGGGAGATATGTCCACCACACGGTAATGCATTCAACAGAAATGAACTACAAGGTCTACAGCTGATGTCTATGGACCAGCTACGCCGTGCCTCATTGATGATCATAGAGAGAATGGTACGGCTTGCCGCAGCTACTGAAAATCAGGCACTAGGGTCGAGCTACGTGCTATGCGCGCTAACTCTAGTGAGTGCACAAGCCGCAGACCAGTTTCCTTGGCTGTATCAGTCTGTTGCTTATCAGGCGTAGTCATTCTTGGTTCAGACAGAATCATAGTTGAACATAGTCAATAACTTTCGCCCGTTGACTAGGTCCGCAAATATTAAGGCGTTTTCTATCAGTCATGACAGGGGTTGTCGTCTCAAAAAGAGATATAAGTGCGTTAAAACGCTTAAATAGAAGATCTCTAGGTATGTCATAAGATGCCCCGTGCTACCAAGAAGGAAACCACTGCTAAGAGCGCCGTTAAGGCCCCTGCCACCCCTGCTAAGAAGTCCACTGAGAAGGTGGCAAAGAAGGCTGCTGCACCTAAGGAGGTGAAGGAGACCGTCAAGGAGGTTGTGACCAACACTGTGGTCGCTGAGCCTCAAGAGATTGCTCCTTCCGCTGCTGATGATTTCACCAAGATCCTCGCCGCCCTCCAGGAGGTTACCTCCAAGCTTGCTACCCTCAAGACCCAGGTCAAGACTCTTGAGAAGAAGCACGCTCGTGAGATGAAGGCTGCTACCAAGTCCAAGCGCCGTGCTGCGTCCAAGGCTCCTCGTACCCCTAGCGGATTTGTGAAGCCTACCAAGATCAGCGCTGAGCTTGCTGCCTTCCTTGGCAAGGCCGATGGAACCGAGATGGCTCGCACTGAAGTCACCAAGGAGATCAACGCTTACATCCGTAGCAACGGTCTTCAGAACAAGGACAACGGTCGCATCATCAACGCTGACTCCAAGTTGAAGTCGCTTCTCAAGCTCAAGGGTGATGACGAGCTCACCTACTTCAACCTCCAGCGCTACATGAGCCCTCACTTCCCTAAGACCCAGTCTGCATAAGCTCACAACATATTTTCCAGATATTGCTGTGATTAGACCATACGACAATAGGACCGGCTTATAGCCGATCATATTATCACCGTTACTGGATTCGAATACTTACACTCGGCAGCGATCACTAGAGCATTGCAGTCAGTGCCGCACACGGCGCGCTGCGGAGTCTAACATTTTGCCAGAAAATTGATTTAGAGACGGCCCGCCTAATACAACCATACACTGAGCAAGATGATCAGCACCCAAGAGCCCGTACGTATTAACGCAATCGAATTCGATGCCACCAAGGACATCATGTACCGCAAGCCGCGCGTCAACAAGAATGGCGGCAAGTCAGTCGGTATTGGCAACTCCAAGGACAGAAGCCATCTCCTTCTCAACACTCCTCGTATGCTGACCTGGGGAGTCGAGACCCATACAAATGATTCCGGCGCTGTCTCCTACTCGATGAAGCTCCAGTTCCCCAAGGATGAGTACGCAACCGACGAGACTCGTGCGTTCTTGAAGAATATGCAGGATTTCGAGAAAGAGATCTGTCGCGCGGCAATCGAGAACAGCAAGGAGTGGTTCAACAAGGCAAAGCTGACTGCAGCACAAGTCGAGGTCCTCTTCAACCCGATGCTGTACTGGCCAAAGGATCAAGAGACTGGCGAGGTCAAGGAGGGCGCAGCCCCAACACTCAAGATCAAGCTCGACAACTACGACGACCAATTCAAGTGCGAGGTCTACGACTTCCAAGGGAAACTCCTCTTCCCCAACACGGATGATGACACTGTGATGCCTGGAGATGCGATCGCGTCGAAGTCCAAGCTAGCCTGCCTCATCAAGTGTGGCGGCATCTACTTCGTCAACGGCAAGTTCGGCGTGACTTGGAAGCTTGACCAGGCAGTCATCTGCGAGGCTGTAACTCGCACTACCCGCAAGACAGGACAATGCCTAGTCAGCGTATCGGCTGCAGACAAGGCGCGAGTCGAAGAGGACGCTAAGAATGCTGATGAAGAGGAGGAGGACGCAAATGACGAAGCAGGAGTTGCTGTCGCCGAAGACAGCGACAGTGAGTCCGCTGTGTCCGAACCTGTGAAAGCTGCCGCGAAAGCCGAGGTCAAGCAGGAGGTCGAGGCGAAGAAGCCAGCAGCCACCAAGGTTGTGAAGAAGGTTGTGCGCAGGAAGAAGACAGCAACAGAGGAGTAAGCGACGCGGACCGTCAAACATAAAAAAAGAAAAATGCAAAAACAGGGCTACTGCCCAATTTCTTTCTATTCGATTATTTACGGATGCAAGTAATCGAATACTTAGCGTGTCAGCTCCAGCCTCACCCGCACGTCTCCACGCCCTGCTGCGTTCAGTATATTCTGACAATCCATCTGCACAATACCACGACCCTTGAACACTAGCGTCTGTACTGGCTTCACAAGAACGTCTCGCGCCAAGACTCTTATCTTCTCAGGCCCGACATCCACGTCTATGAAGCCGTTCGACAGAAGCCCTTGTACGCTAGTCTTCGCTTCCACTGTGACGCACCCAGTGTCGTCTATAGTTGTGCCAATTGGCAGATCAGGTGTTACTCTGACAATGAGTGCTTTACCTTGTAGATCGAACTCGACTTCCTCGTGCCATAGAGGTACGAAGTACTTCTCACCTTCGTGCTCAAGCGGAAAGAGATTGGGTTCGAACAACTGTGGGAACGCTGGGCGCAGGACCACTAGCTCATCCGACTCCATTTTGGCTTTCACGATCGCTTCCAGTGATGATAGTACGTCATCACCCAGCCCTATCACATCCCTGAATTTTGAGACATAACCATAAACAGATATCGCATCGTCGCGTTGCATCCCGTTAATAGCGTTGCATAGCCGCTGGTCGCATTCTGACCGTACGCCTACAAAGAACTTCGAGAGATTCTCGGTACTGATGCTCACACCAGTACTTGTGAAGATCAGGCTCGCTAGCAAGTCAGAATACGATTGATCTGCATCATCACACTCGCACACTTCTTGCTGGTAAGGAAGATAAGCTTGGAGGAACTCGTATGCCGCACCGACATCAGTGAACTTCTTGCCTTCTAGTGGGTTCTTATCTGGATGGTAACGCAGCGCAGCTGTCATATATGCGCGGCGTATGGACTTGCTATCTAGACTGTCTTTTGTCAGCCCCAGCACATCACAAGCCTTCTGTAGGTCCATCTGCTGTAAAGCCATGCACTTTGTTAACTAGATAGATCACAAAATTCTCTAAGTGATAGATCGGTCGATAGTTGTTGTTGTAGAGCTGCAAGAACCTGAACGTCCTGTCTACTACTTCGCCGAAGTCTTCTGCGGGTACTGCCGGCATGATTCTCTCCAGCATATACCAGACACACTCACCTACATCGAGGTTATAAATGAAGATATCATATAACTGATCCCGGATATCGACGAACTTGAAGCGCTCGAGATCGAGAATACACTCCAGTAGTTCATCACAGATAACGGCATACGGCTGCATTAGTTCACGCACCGATGCAGTTATGTTCTTCATGTTGGTAAGATCTTGAACTTTCACATCTCGAGGAATTTTCGTAGAGAGACATCGGGCGTACTGTGCCCGACTAGGTCTCGGGACTCTGATTATGCGGCATCTTCTCACGATATTATCTGGTATGAAACTCAGTTGCTCCGTGAGGAACACGAACCTTATGTTCAACGCAGATCCAGGTGACGTCTGCATGTAGCTGTAGAAGCAGTCCAGTAGTTCGCTGTGTATCTCGTGGAAGTACTTGCACATAACAACGCCAGATTTCGTTCTACTAGCAGATATGACATCCACTATGTGGGCGTAGATATCATTCCAAGCACCTTTGGAGTTGCAGCCGAGGAGAGACATATCGACCTCAAAATGCACATCACTGATTTTGATTATCTGAGGTGACTTGCCCGATGCGTCAGTCACCTTCTTCTCGTACTTCATACCACTCGGGCTGTACTTCCTGAGAGCGCGTAACGCTTGTGTGTATTTTCCAACACCTTTTGGTCCGTAGAAAATCAGGTTGCGCAACCCGCTGATTTCGTCCGGGAATGTGTCGTACAATTTGCCCAGTTTTGGATGTAACGGTTCCCTATCACAGCTCGCCAAATAGTCTTCGAAATGAGTGTCATAGAATTTCATTAGTGCTGTTAAAGGCTTAAGAGAAAGCTTTATATCTTCATACCCGAAAGCTTATATGCCGTTGGAATCGGATATTGCAAGAACAATCGAGAGCTTGGAGCTTAAGAGAGAGACTCATCCAAAGATCGCAGTGTTTTGGAGGCAATATATCGCGAGGAAAGTCGCTATGCTCGAGAAGAGCCTCGATGACTGCGAAAAAGTGCTTCAGTCGCTTGGTGAAGACCAGACCGATATCGGTCCAGAAGCGCTGGCAGCCGCGTACTTGTTTGCTGTTACACTTCGAGGAAATGCGCCATCCACAGAGGTATAACAGCTTAAAAGCAGGACGCCTAATTAATGCAACTTGGAGATGAATGTGCTCCCTAGCCAGATCGATAACAAATACATATATTACAATGCACCAGTCAAGAACACAGTGATGGACACCGGACTATTCGTGAGAGTAGGCTATAGTGACACGGTTGTGAACCTAAACGGTGTGTATACGTCCGTCCCCTTAACGGTGACATCAACCGAGAGGTATTTCAACAAGGCGAAGTACTCGTTCGAGTACACCGATAACGTCGAGACTATTGACGCGCTTACAGAACTTGAATCTTACGTACTCTCGAATGTCGCTGACGTTGCTGATCTTGAGCCGGCACACAGGCTTCGCGAACAGCTGATGGCGAGGAACGTCCGCGTCTATAATAGTGATACGGAGCCTCACTCAACAGATTCGCAGCGACGGCAGATCCACTTACTGGTGAAGATATCAGGAATATGGCTCACAGATAGTGGATATGGGCTCACTTTCAAGTTCTTCGATATTGCAAGCCCAGACGAATAAACAGTTTATCCGAGTTATTACTGTAATGCAATAACTCGCATCTTGTAGTCGGGTGGCTTAGCCGTCGGTAGAGAAGTATTCGAGGATTATGGTCATGATGCCTGCTAGAATTAGGTTCACCATTGTGATCACGTATGTAACCGATGCCATCTTGCTGGCGAGCGCTTCTTCTATTGTCTTTCTTAGGCTGTCACTGGATGCAGCAATCAGAAGTTCATCGTTCATGTATTTGAACAATAAGACAGCTTGTACCACGACCAAGAACGTTGATACGCCTGAGTAAGTATAGTACTCGTCCGCAACTTCACCCTTGTTTATCCTCGTGTAATACATCGCGTTTATAGAGATTAACCAAGCTAGTACACCAAGAAGCAGAAGTGACGGTAGTGAATGTGTTAGTAACGCTATGACGAAGCTAAATGTGTTCCTGTCGGTCATTGGGGACATTCGAGAGACAAGGGCAAACGTGACGAACATAGCGGTCAGAACAGACGCTGCTGTTACACCGTAACCCCAGACACTTCCGGCAGCAGGACCTTTGGTACCATCATCGCTCGTGTTCTCGCTTAGAAATACTTTCACGAGCAGACCACCTAGACCCACTAAACTCACTGCATTGATATCGTAACCAAGAGGGCGAGTGCTCATCGTATACAGTATACGTGGATTTTATTGCGCGATACACCTCCCAACTTTCTTATGTCCATAGTGTATACGATGGCTTCATTCAACATTGGGAATTCTCGACCGTTGATACCGCGAGAACAAACATACTTGCTAGACAGGAAACTCGTAACTATCCACTCTGAGGACAGGGACATTAGGCAGTGGCCAAGATCCAACCATTTCGAGGTGACACTTCCTGCAGTGATGGAGAACGTTGAGTCGATGCGCCTGGTCGAATGCAACCTCCCGACGGCATATCGCACGTTCAGCAACGACTACCAGAACACAAAACTGTCGTTCATCATAGAGCCGAAGGACAATACGCAGGCATACTATCCTTACTTGGCTGCTGGATTTGGCACAACCTTGACCATAACTATTCAGGATGGTTTCTACTGTCCAGAAGAGCTTGCTCTTGAACTCCAAGAGAGAATGAATTCGGCCGTCACTCAGCTGATTGCGGATAATGGTGGCACGTATGTCTATCAGTATATGCGCGTGTATTATGACAGGGTAGGGCAACGCTATTGGTTTGGGAACCTTGTTGATCAGTTCTGGCTTGAGTTTGCGACGCGCGAGGCATACGTCCTTGGTGATTGTGAGCAGCCTAACATGTGGGACAAGTACACGAAGTGGGGCTTACCAGCATACTTGGGATTCGAGAGGGTAAGATACACCAGCGAAGCAGCGGTCAACTCTGCAGGCGATGCAGTACCGATCAAATTCGCGTATGTAGGTCCCAATAGCAGTTGGATGGCCCCGTATAGTGCAAGCCAGCCGGTATACTACGTACAAGCGCCGCTGCCACCATACCTGCTCGGTGAAAGATCGATATATATGGAGGTGAAGAAGTACAACTCTTACAATGAACTTATGCCATATTCAGAGCGTACCAACCAGACCTACAACAACGACTACAATGGTATTGTGAATTCTGCTTTCGCGAAGATTCCTGTGCAGAGCCAACCGCTTGGTGAGGTCACTGACTCGCGTAATGGTTTCCTTACAAATGTCAAAGTGTTCGAGATTCCGGAGGAAAAAATTGCCAAGCTTGAATTCAAATTCCGGTACCACGATGGTCGCCTGGTCGAGTTCGACAACATCCCTTTCAATTTCACAATAGAGTTCAACCAATTGCGCAATGAGATCGGTCGCGTCTACAATGTCAGGATACCGAATGCCTACACTCTATAACTGCGCATCAACGACTACAGGCGCACTTTGTGAGTCCTCTCAACCCACTCAGTGACCTCGCTCACTGGACACGTGAAGTAGTCACCCTCATAGCCCTTGAGATGGAGGAATCTGGGTTTCTTCATCACGGATGTCTTGTAATAGATGTAGTGTCCGTATTTGCCCATCCTGATGCTGGCATCTCCGCTTAGTTGGCGTGTTTTCGGCGCTCCGGTAAGGAGCGGTTCAACATCTGATAGATTGATCTCGGCATACTCCTTGTCGACATCTATTGTCAACTTCTGGTCTCCGAAACGCACGTAGTTGCCGAATTTCCCTGTATGCAGGGTCACCATATTCTCCCCAATCTTTCCGAGCTCCTTTCCGGTCTTCGCGGCTGTCTTAGTGATCACAATGTCTTCGAGCTTATATCCTCCGGTGCGCAGTCTGGCTAGATCGAGGTCTTCACGGACTTTCTTGAAAGTTGTCTTTCCACCCTTCGTGCACTTGATAACCGGTCCGTACTTCGCTACCATATACGTATTGTCCTTGTCTACTACGATCGTCTGTCGATCAACTGACCCGAGCGGCTCCGTAAGTCTGTCGATCTCACTCAGACATCCTCGACACAGTTCATGCCAGACATGTTCGCCTTTGGCAATTGCGTCAAGTGTGTCCTCCATAGACTTCGTATAGTCATACTCGAAGAGTGGGCCGAAGTGTTCGATAAGGAACTCCGCCACGAGAGTACCAAGTGGTTGAATGACCAGTTTGCCTTTCTCACCACCAAAGTCGCGTGTGGTAGTCACTTCGCTTAGCTCTTCACCCTCAAGCTCGAAGTCAGTACACTCGATTTGCTTACCCTGTATGTTGTCTTTCTTGACATAACCCCTCTCTTGGATCTTGTCGACTAGACTGGAGAATGTGGATGGCCTGCCGATGCCACGCTGCTCGAGGAGCTGTACAAGTCTCGCTTCAGTGAGATGGCTCTTCAGATCCTTCATCGTAACCTTGGCCGTGATCTTCTTGTATGGCAGCACTTGCGGCTTGAGAGCTTTGAGCATATGATATGCTGCGTTATGCGCCTCCACTCCTGCTACCGCCTTCCATCCAGGGAATACGACTTGCTCAGTGGGGTATTTGTAAGAGTGTCCGTCTGGTGCAGATATCTTCGCAGTGACTGCATCGTATCTGGCCGGGGCCATACAACTCTCAACGGTATTGCGCCGGATCATAGCGTACACTCTGGCCTCACGGCTACCTACGCCATCGCCTGCCTCGGTGCGTCCAATTTGCGTAGGACGGATGGCCTCGTGCGCTTCCTGTGCTGTTGACTCCTCCTCCGCCTTCTTCTTTGATTTCCCTTTCTTTGGCTTGTCCTCTTTACGCTCTGCGAGAGTGTCCAGGTCCTCACGTACATACTCGGCACCATAATTGCTTGTGATGTGCGTTCTTGCAGTACCGAGGAACTCAGCACTATATGTCGTGCTGTCAGTCCTCATATACGTGATTAGTCCAGCCTCATACAACTTCTGGCACGCTTCCATTGTGACTTTCGGAGCAAGACGCAGCTCGTTGCTTGCAGCTTGCTGCAGAGCGCTTGTTGTGTATGGTGTGGGAGGGTTCTTTGTCGTATTTCGAACTTTGCCACATTCGTACTCGTGATCGTGTGATGCACTATCCTCCAAGAACTGTGACACATCTTCCTCCCCCTCATGGTTGTAATCCAGTTGGAAGGGGAGGTTCGAAGATGTGAAGTACCCAGTTGTGTTGTACACCTTCCTTCCGGGGCTGGCCTCAATTTCCTTCTGGTTCTCATACACGATCTTCAAAGCCGGCGTCTGGCACCTACCAGCCGACAGACCGCTCTTCGTCTTGTAAGACACTTTACTCCACAGCACGGGCGATATCTTAAACCCAACTAGTAAGTCCAGGATTTGGCGTGCCTGCTGAGCCATGACGAGCTGCATGTTTACTCGCGTTGGTGACCGAACCGCTCGCTCGAGTGCAGGTTTCGTGATCTCGTGGAAGACTATGCGTTTGGTTGTATCGACTGGTAGTCCGAAAGTGTCGCACACGTGCCACGCAATCGCTTCGCCTTCTCTGTCGTCATCCGCGGCCAAGAGTACCTCACTTGCGCCGTTGATGAACTTACGCAGTTTGGCGATCTGATTTGACTTGGTCCCAACTTCGGAGAAAGTGGGTCTGAAGTTATTTGCGACGTCCACCTTGTTTAGGTGATCTAGGCTCCTGATGTGCCCGAATGTAGCCATGCATTTGTACCCAGGTCCAAGGTACTTCTCGATGCTCGAGCACTTTGCTGGTGATTCTACTAGAACTGCGATATAAGGCATTGCGTTAGATGTTGTCGCAATGTCATACGTTAACTTGAAAGCAATTTTTTGCTTAACGGTCTTCTGCTTTATCGTTCATCTCCTTGTACTCTTTCCAACTGATCTTCTCAGCTGGCATCCGTTTCGGTGCCTTGGCGTTCTTGGTGTGCTTCTCGTCAAGTCTATCGCCACGTGTGATAGCGCTGTCGATATACAACTCTTTTAGTAGCTTACCAATCTGATATGCGCCTGTGTGCTGATCTAGCTCACCGTCCTCGATCTGCTTGAGGACCGTGATGAAGGACCCCATAATCTGCAGATTGAGCTCATTCTTCTTGACGCGGTTGAAGATATCGAAGTAGTTCGTGAACAGGAAGTTGCATTTGCTTACCAGCATCGCATCGAATGTCTCAGGTGATGACGTAGCCAGCCGTGCGTAGTCTCTCTTGATGATCATCATTCGGTCGATGTCTTCTTTGATGAGCATACTATGCTTTCTGTTGCGGATGTCTTGTGTAACGTCTTCGACGTCATTCGCGCTAATAAGCTTCTCAAGCTGCAACCTCTCTCTTGTGTCCATTGTTGTGTAACCTCACTCTGTGTCATCCTTTAACACTGTTTACTAGACAAAGACTTTTGATTTTTTGCTTGCATATAGTATACATGCCGGTTCGTAAGATCAAAGGTGGGAAAGCGACGCGTGTGAGCACGTCTAGTGCTTCATCGTTCCAACAGTACGGATATCCAGACGGTGCGTCCTCTGCGCGGGAGGCGTCCATATCGAGACAAAATACTATGAATGCAAACCAGCAGGCAATGGTTGACAACCACGGCGGCAGAAGGCGCACGCGTGCTCGTGGAAGACGCACACGCAGTAGACGCGCGCGCACTAGACGCACACACAGCAGACGTACGCGCAAGGCACCGAAGCGTGCCAAGACCAACCGCAGGCGTAAACATACCAGATCGCGACATGGTGGGAAGTCCACTGGTCGCGAGGTAACGGTTCCACAGTTCTCGACCACATCAGTTGGTCCTGTAGACGCGAACTCGTCTAGCGTCAGCAACAACTCAACGAGCATGCAGGCATCTGCGGACACCGCTGGTGATTGCTATGCGACCAATTCTTGCGGACAGGCTGGTGGTAGTCCACAGACGTGGTATGACGTGTGGCCAGCCGGCTCGTTTGGAGCACCAGGCATGACAGGCGGCCCTGTCTACAGCGGACCGCGTCTTGGAGGCAAACGTAGCACGCGTAGACGTGGTGGGAAGACCGTGTGGGGGTGCTTGAGCGGCGGTCACTAGATCAATATTTTCCCCACATAGTGTATTATGGGCGCCAGCGATATTAGCCAAACGATATTCATCTTACTCATATTCGTGGCACTATTCGCATACAACATTCTCTCAGTTGGGATCAAGAAGATTGAAGATGACTGGCCAACGTATAGGTGTAACCCTGCAGTGATGCCTTTTGCCAGTATGTTCGGACAGGATGCTGCACAGAACTTCACATATTGTATCCAGACGATGCAGTCCAACTACATGGACTACTTGATGCAACCGTTCAACTACAATCTTGGAGTTGTGAGCCAGCTGGGGTCTACCCTGACAACATCGATGAACTCCGTAAGGGCGTTCATCAGCAACCTACGCGATTTCATCACCAACATCGTGCAGAGCGTGTTCGGAGTGTTCTTGAATATACTAATCGAATTCCAACGCATCACGATCGCTATCAAAGATATGGCAGGCAAGCTTGTTGGTGTCCTTGCCACGCTTATGTACACTCTAGATGGATCCGTTCTAACAATGCAGAGTGTATGGAATGGCGCGCCAGGACAAATGGTTAGGGCGTTGCACTGCTTCCACCCAGACACGATCGTCTCTCTCGAGAACGGCGAGCTATGTGAAATGAAGAATCTCAAACTTGGTGCGAAGCTCAAGAACGGTGCACGAGTCCAATCGGTGATGAGACTTACAAACCTGCACGAAGATGGGACACAAATGGAGGATATGTTCGAGATGTCTGGAGAGAATGGAGAACCAGTCTATGTGTCTGGGTCCCACTTGGTATACGATGTTGGAGCAGACAAATTCGTGCCTGTTAAGCAATTCGCGCAGCTATGTGAAGCACGGCGCGAGCCTCAAATCTGCAGACCCTCTAATGTCCAATGCGACGAGCTGTCGTGTCTGATAACCAGCGACCACACAATACCGATAGGTGACTACTTCTTCCACGACTGGGAGGATAACAACGGATCACCGTCTAAAACGCTTGGAAAACAGTAGATATTATCCACCTCTAGTATATACACAATGGCGGACAGTATCTACGACCTCATCAACTCAATGTATGACAAGCAAGGATACCTAACGCGATACGCAAGCGATCTGATGATAACGGCATTCATATGTACGATTGTATTCGTTATTGTCAGTTACTATTACGTGATGAATAGCATGCAGCCAATCAAAGCGGACTGGGCGAACCAGCGATGCAACCCAGCTGTTATACCATTCGCTGGTCTCATAAACAAACCAAGCGATCAGAGCGGTCTCGAGTTCACATCAGCGAACTTCGTGAATTGCACCCAGACAACATTGGAAGACGTAGCTGCCTATGCCCTGATGCCACTGTACTATGTGCTCAACCTGACGACTGAGCTGATGCAAACTATCGCTGACGCTTTGAACTCAGTTCGAGCCTTCTTCAATACAATGCGCGAGAGAATCAGCTCGGTGTCGTCCGAGCTCATGGGCAGGTCGCTCAACATCACTCTTCCTTTGGTGCATATGTTCCAAACTGTTGTCAGTATGTTCGGTAAGATACAGGGATCAGCTACCGCTGCGATCTATACGCTCTATGGTGGGTACCTAACGCTGAACAGCACATTCATATTCATCTACGACGTCGTATTGACGATAATGTGGGTGATTGTTGGTATAATCATTGCTTGTTTCGCAGTAGGTTGGTTCATTCCACCACTACTCACAACGGGTCTCGTGTTGGCAGCATTTCTTACTGTCCTGCTAATACCGGCAGTTGTAATGGTCGTCATAATGCAGGACATATTCTCAGCTTCCGGGCTAAAGTCTTCACCTAGCGTGCCGCACTATTGTTTCGCTGGCTCAACCAAACTATCGTTACGGGGCGGAGAGACAGTATTCATCAAAGACGCGCACCCTGGACAGGTCCTCGCAGACGGAAGCAAGATCACCGGTGTAATGCGTTCTACATCCGCTGGAATGGAGATGTTCAAGTTGAATGGTGTCATCGTTAGTAGCAAACATATGGTGTTCGACCGAACACTTGGATGGATCAAGGCTGCGAATCACCCGCGTAGCACATTCGTTGACGATTTCCGTGAGGAGTTCATCTATTGTGTAGGCACAGACACTAAGGTCGTAAAGATTGGATCAACGGTGTTCTCGGATTGGGACGAGATAGATGATCGCGATATGATCGAACTTCGCGATTCCCCTAGAGGACGCGAGAAACTTCCAGCTGGCTTCACAAAGAGCGATATCCACAGACACCTAGACTCCGGTCTCCATCCAGAAACCATTCTATATCTGGACGATGGTCGCGCTGTGCCGATTAAGGACATCGAGGTAAACGATGTTCTACAATTCGGAGAAGCTGTCAAGACAGTTGTGAAGATCACTTGCTCAGATGTTGAAGAGTTCTGCAGCTTTAGACACGGCGATGTGGAAGTTCTGCGCGGTACAGCAAACCTAGATGTATCTGTTCACAGTCTAGGCGACGAATCAGATTTGGAGAAAGTCAAGGTCGAGCCACCGTCATTCGCCTACCATATAGTTACTGATGCTGGTAACTTCAAGACAAACGGTTTACTCATTGGCGATTATAACCGTGGTATCGACCAATTTCTCTCTAGCGAGAACCTGCGGGACTCACTTGACCGTCCTTGAAATATTATCTAAGGGGTTTGTATACAGATGGAGATCACTGTCCTTGGTCAGAAGCTTCGGCTAGAAATCGTAATTATCTCCATGATTGTTGGCGCGTTCATCGCCGTCAATCTATGGTGCTCGTGCGCCGGAGGGGTCAAAGAAGGATTCCAAGCAGGCACTGCTCTTGCTGGCGCCGCGCTTGACTACTCTATGGGAAAAGGTGTCACGGGCAGCTGGGAAGCTAACCCGAACGAGGCAATCACCGGAAGCTACAAGAGCTGGTACACACATCTTGACGCAAACAAAGGAGGACCTGTACCACTTGCTGATGGTCAGCTGTACATGTTCGCTGAAAACAAGTTCGATGCTAGCTGCTGCCCAAGCACTTACTCCAGCTCTACCGGTTGCGCGTGCTTGTCTCCTGAGCAGGCCAAGTACCTGAATGAACGCGGAGGTAACAGAACTCTTAACTCTGAGTTCTAGAGAGAATGTCTCAGTAATTGTCGAGATCGATAAATACTGAGCCAGAACAATACAAGCATCCCTCTAATCGTATTCTTATGGCTACGAGGACCCGCAACAGTGTAACGCTACTAGAACGCACTTCAATGAATTCATTTCTTGGTTCCTGCACCCAAGCTGCTACACAGGCCAGAGGGAATAAGGGCAACGTGTATAAGGCGTGTACCGACGGATTCATTTCTCTGTCGTATCAGATGTATGAAGGGAACTGTAACGCGCTTCCTATCGAATGGTACACAGCCGAGAAAAACACTCGCAAGACGTGGAATGTCCAATACTAAGAACCGCAGTAGGAAATAGAAAACGATGTGTTCGACATCTTACGCGTAATCGGAAGTATTCCAACTTTCTAATCAACACTAGTTTTCTGATAATCTACATCAAAAAACTAGCTAATCAGTGCTTCTTCGTACGTCTCTTACCGTGGTGTCTGGCCTTGCGTGTACGTGAGCGCTTCGCGCCGTATTTCTTGACAGCAACGCATCGATTTAGAGATACATATTTTGCCACGCCCCCTCCTCTTTTTGCGTCTTGATTAGCTTATCCACCACCTCGGAGGTAATTGTCATAGGGAACTCGACTGCCAGTGCCATCTCCTTCTCGAACAGGTTGGTACCAGGACGCATCAGGCGGTACAGATTCAGTTTCGTGTAGATGATCTCGAGACAGCGCTTCAGGTTACGAACGCCTTGCTCTTTCTCAGTATGATGTTCAATGATGTGACGCATCGTGGTTTCGGGGATAATGATCTCACCCTCCTCGAATTTCACTTGTTCTCTGATTTTCGGCAGTAGGTACTTCTCAGCGATCACAATCTTCTCCTTCGTCTCGTACCCTTTCGTCTGTACACGGTACATTCTATCCCTCAGGATTGGATTGACCTTGCTCTCATCGTTGTAGCTGAAGATGAACAGCGCTCTGCTGAGATCGAAGTCCAACTCAGCGAAGTACTTATCGTGGAATTTCGAGTTCTGAGATGTGTCGGTGAGATGCGTGAGGATGCCGATGATCTCCTCACCCTTTGGAGTATCGCTAACTTTGTCCAGCTCATCCAAGAAGATAACCGGGTTCATGCTCTTGCATTGCACGAGGATGTCCACTATCTTGCCCCAAGTGGACCCTTCATATGTGTAGGAGTGGCCTTCGAGAAAGCTGCTGTCAGTTGCGCCACCTAGTGCAAGGAATGCGAAGTCGCGTCCAAGCACCTTACTGATCCCTTCCTTGACAATCGTGGTTTTGCCTGTGCCCATCGGACCTTTGATGGCAATAGCAGTACCCATCGCAGATGGATTCGTGATCCATTGCCCGATCATTTGCATGATCTGCAACTTCACATCGTTCATACCATACACCGCTCCATCGAGAGTATCTTTCGCCATCTCCATGAACTCAGCGCATTTAGGTGGTCCATCCACGTGAAGTGTCACTGGCAGGTTCTTATACTTACCGAATGGAACCTGCATGAAGGTGTCCACCCATTGCTTGATCTTGTAGTACTCGCCTCCTCCAGGCTCCATGTACTTCAGGGTGTTGATCTTCTTGTACGCGACCGCTTTGTACTCCGGAGGAATGTCGGTGTCGAGAAGTGTAAGACGATAAGGTTTGTCGATATGGCAATGTTGCATCACCGCCTCCAACTCTTTCAGAACTTTCGCTTGCTCGACAACGGTCAGCTTCTCTTTGAAGAACTTCGTATCATTCAACATATTCTTCTCCTTCAGCATCGAAGCGAACTTTTTCGTGTTGTCGCTGCGGATTTTCTTCTCTTTGCGTTCTTTCTTCTTGTCGAAGTCTTTCTCAATACCATTCAGCGTGTCACGGATTGCAGCCGCAACCTTCGAGTCCTTTCCTTGCTCGGCTTCTAGTTGTGGAAGAAGTCTGCGGATTTCATCGACGTGCTTCCTGTTCTCAGGCGTGTCACAGATCTCACCCTCCTCCATCTCGTCCTCGTCCTCGTCTTCATCTTCATCGTCCTCGTCCTCCTCCTCCTCATCCTCGTCTTCCTCGCCTGTCCCACCTATCGTAAGGATTACGTTGACATTAGTTGGTCTACTCATCTCATCCTCCTCTTCATCTTCATCTTCCTCTCCGACGTAATCTTCATCTTCCTCATCGTCCTCATATTCTTCTTCCTGCTCTTCCTCTTCATCCTCATCACTGTAGCGACTTCGCCCGGTTCTCCGTTTCTTCTTCCTATCTGGAGGTATAGGACTTAGACTCTTATCACGGTGTCGCCTGCGTTTCCCTGGCGTGTCAGCGGCTCGTTGCTCCATGAACTTCGATGGAAAGATCTTGGAAAGAAACTGTCTATATTCCTTGAGATCGAACTCCTCCTCTTCGTTAGAGGACGACTCATCATCAGACGATTCAGACTTGTCACCGCGCCGTCGCTGTCTAGACTTCTCTTCAGCAGCTCGGCGCTTGTTCCGGCTACGAAGCGCGTATTTGTGTTTTGGTTTCGTGTCTTTCTGTGGCATGCTTTATGTATGTAGGCATGATTCCTTATGCCCGTTTCGATACAGTTTAATTCACGCCAACCCAGCGTCACTTGATCACTCCTTGATAAACGAGAAAATTGCATCTGAAAACGACCTAAATAATGTAGGTACTATACAAGAGGCATGTCTCAGCGAACGAACGGAACAATTCAGAAGTCTAAGGCGTCCCGGATCATCGGGATCCAGTTCTCCATCCCCTCACCGGAGGAGATCATCAAGGGGTCTGTCGCGGAAATCACGAGCCGCGATACATACGTCAATGGCAAGCCCGTCGTTGGCGGTGTGTTCGATCCTAGGATGGGCGTTCTGGAACCGGGCATGATCTGCCCAACAGATGGTTTGGACTATATGCAAACACCAGGCTACTTCGGCCACCTACGTCTTGCACGTCCGCTGTTCTATGTCCAGTACATTGGAACAGTGATGAAGGTGCTCCGATGTGTCTGCTTCAAATGTGGGAAACTGCTTATCAGCAAGGTCAGACACCAACACGCACTCGATATGGCACCGGAGGCGCGCTGGAACTACGTGTTTGGACTCGCCAGCAAGGTCGACCGCTGTGGAGACGACACCAGCGACGGCTGTGGTTGCAAGCAACCGAAGAAGATCAAGAAGGAGGGCTTTGCAACTCTCGTTGCAGAGTGGAGTGCGATTGCAGGCTTGGGCGAAGAGCAAAGTGAGGACTTGACACTCACTCTGACACCAGAAATCTGTCTGAAGACACTTCGACGCATATCTGATGAAGATGTTGAGTTCATGGGATTCAGCGCCACTTGGTCTCGCCCGGACTGGATGATCTGTCAGGTACTAGCAGTGCCTCCTCCGGCGGTCCGCCCGTCGGTGAAGCACGACGCACAGCAGCGTTCAGAGGATGACTTGACACACATCATTGTGAACATCATCAAGACCAACTCCGCCCTAATGGAGAAGATCGAAGCTGGTGCGCCTGGCGACGTAATCAACAACTGGACTACGCTATTGCAGTACTACGTAGCGACGCTTGTCGACAACAAAATGCCAGGGGTTGCCGCATTCGCACAGCGTTCTGGACGCCCGCTCAAGTCTGTGAAGGAGCGACTTAATGGGAAGGGCGGCCGTGTTAGAGGCAACTTGATGGGCAAGCGCGTAGATTATAGCGCTCGGTCTGTAATCACTCCAGACCCGAACCTCTCGATCCGGGAACTTGGTGTACCGATGAAGATTGCGAAGAACATCACCAGACCTGTCGCGGTTAATAAAAGAAACAAACAATTCCTCACCAAGCTTGTACAGAACGGACCCGGCGAGTACCCTGGTGCGAAGCTCCTTGTGAAGAAGAACGGCACCAGCATCTATCTTGATAACGTCGACCGTGAGTCGATCAGCCTCGAATATGGCGACATCGTGCATCGTCATATGCTCGATGGTGACGCGGTACTCTTCAACAGACAGCCTACTCTCCACAGGATGTCTATGATGTGCCATATCGCCCGTATCATGCCGAAAGGTGACACATTCAGGATGAACGTCGGCGACACCAAGCCCTACAATGCTGACTTTGATGGCGATGAGATGAACATGCATATGCCGCAAGACGTGCAGAGCGTTGCAGAGCTGCTCAACCTAGCAGCGGTGCCTTGGCAAATCATCAGTCCAGCCAATAACAAGTCGATCGTTGGCATCTTCCAGGACTCGATGCTTGGTTCATACCGCCTGACCAGAGAGAAGATCGACTTCGATCCGCGCGCTGCGATGAATCTCCTGATGGCGTTCAACAAGGTCGACGTGAGCAAGCTTCCGCAGACCGGACGCATCTCGAACTTCGAAGTTATCAGCCAGATCATCCCGCCCCTCTCGCTAAAATACAAAACCGGTCAGTTCGACAAAGACACAGACGACTTCGCTGCATCAAACCACGTTGTCGAGATTGAGAACGGCAAGTATCTACGTGGACAGATGGACAAGGGTGTCCTCGGTGCTGGTTCTACTGGTCTGATCCACCGAATCTGTAATGACTTCGGGAACATGCACGCTGCGTCCTTCATCGACGATCTCCAGAACATCGTCACCGAATACATGAAGTCTAGCGCATACAGTGTTGGTATTAGCGATCTCATTGCAGACGAGTCCACCAACGATAAGATCGCTGACGTCATCACTTCGAAGAAGAAGGACGTGCAGTCACTCATTGACCAGACCCATCTTGGTATCTTCGAGAACAAGAGCGGACGCTCAGATGAGGAAGAATTCGAGACTCAAGTCAACAATGTGCTCGGCAAAGCTCTCACTGAGGCTGGCAGAATCGGATTGAAGAGTCTGAGCCACGACAACAGATTCGTAATTATGGTCAATGCTGGGTCGAAGGGTTCAGAGATCAACATCTCGCAGATGATCTCGTGTCTTGGGCAACAGCACGTTGATGGAAAACGCATCCCTTACGGGTTCGACGACCGAACGCTTCCGCACTACACCAAGTACGATGACTCGCCGGGAGCTCGCGGTTTCGTAGAGCACTCCTTCATCTCTGGTCTCACACCACAAGAGCTGTTCTTCCACGCGATGGGTGGTCGCGTTGGTCTCATTGACACAGCAGTCAAGACCAGTCAAACTGGTTACATCCAAAGGCGACTTATCAAGTCTCTTGAGGATCTCAAAGTCGAGTACGATATGACTGTGCGCAACAACAAGCGCAAGGTTATCCAGTTCTCGTACGGTGATGACGGCTTCGATACTGTGAAGGTCGAGACGCAGGCGCTTCCATTGGTCCAGGCCTCGCTACAAGACATCTACAACAGATATCAGACGCCAGTTGATGACTTGCGCAGTGGGCTTGTGACATCCGTGTTCACGAAGGAGACCATAACACGTATGCGCAAACGCGAACAGAAGGCGGAGTCAAAAACGCGCGCTATGAACACGATCAACATGATGGTCACTGGCAGAGACAGACTTCTGAAGAACGTGTTCGCAGGACGTGATGAGAAGAAGGTGAACTTGCCAGTGGCGATCCCATACTTGATCAAAAACGTGCAGGGTCAGCAGTTCATCAACGCGAACTCGATGGTAGACGTCACCCCTCTCGAAGCGTCTCAGCTCATCGATCACGCATTTGAGCGATTGGAGACATTGTCGTATGTCAGTCCGACTGAACTGTTCAAGATCGCGTATTACTACTACCTCTCCCCGAAGGAACTCCTGATGGTGAAGCGATTCAACCGTGCAGCTCTGGTTGCGCTCCTTGAAGAGATCATCGCAACGTACAAACGAGCTATTGTGGCACCTGGAGAAATGGTCGGGTTGATTGCAGCACAATCCATTGGTGAACCTACAACGCAGATGACGTTGAACACCTTCCACTTCGCCGGTGTTGCGTCTAAATCGAATGTCACCCGTGGTGTGCCTCGTATCGAGGAGATCCTCTCGCTCTCAGAGAACCCAAAGAACCCGTCGTGCACAATCTACTTGTTGCCAGAGGAGGAACAGGATCGCGAGAACGCCCAACGCGTAATGCATCGCATCGAGCACACCAAATTACGCGAGGTTGTAGACGCAGTCGCGATCTGCTTCGACCCAGACGACGATTCAACTCTGATCGACACTGATGTCAAGTTGATGAGCCAGTTCAAGGAATTCGAGCGGATGATGGACGACCTCGATGGCCAGACCGGTGGTGCACAGGACGAGGAGAAGTCTAAATGGATCATCCGTGTTGAGCTTAACATCGAGGAGATGCTTGACCGCGGAATCACGATGGACGATATCAGCTTCGCAGTGAGCAATGCGTACGGCGACCAGGCGTCTTGTGTGTTCAGCGACTACAATGACGAGAATCTGGTCTTCAGAGTCAGACTCAATACTCAGCCTAAGAAGAAGACTGGAAAGAAGGATCCTCTGGATCAGCAGGACGAGATCTATCTACTCAAGAACTTCCAGGATCAGCTTCTGGACAACCTTGTGCTGCGCGGTGTTAAGGGAATCGAGAAGCTCAACCCACGCAAGATCACTGACAGTATGGTGATGGAAGACGGAGCATATGTCAAGAAGGAGACCTGGGTACTGGACAGTGTCGGGACTAACATGACAGCGCTGCTTGGTCTAGACTACATCGACAAGAAACGCACCTATACCAATGACATCCAAGAGATCTATCGCACACTCGGCATCGAGGCGGCGCGCCAGGCAATCTTCAACGAGATCTCGGAAGTGATCGAGTTCGACAACACATACATCAACTATCACCATCTGAGTATGCTCTGCGATCGTATGACGTGCAACGACAAGATGGTTTCAGTGTTCAGACACGGCATCAACAATGATGACATCGGACCCATCGCGAAGGCGTCGTTTGAGGAGACACCAGAGATGTTCCTCAAGGCGGCTAGGCACGGTGAGCTTGACCCACTACGTGGCGTTTCAGCCAACGTGATGTGTGGTCAAGAGGGCTACTTCGGCACGAACGCATTCGGTCTTGTACTTGATACTGACGTGATGAGCAAGATCAGAGCCGAGGTGCTTGAGCACATCGACCAGGCCCAGGCCATCGCGGAAGGCTTCGGTGCTGTCGGCTCACCAGATGATCCTTGCGCCATCACAAACTTGGCGGTCTCAACCAATGTACACACCATCCTCCCAGAAGAGATGGGTACTGTTGGCGATTACGACCCTGGCTTCTAAGCTCGCAGTCTACGCAACGATTGATCATTACATCGTAATAATCAAGCAAACAGAAATCAATTCTTTTTTACAGAAGCGCACCTCCAATGAAGACGAGCAATATTCCAAGTAATTGCTTCATAGTGAGCTTCTCTCCGAATACGAAGTATCCAACTGCGCATACCGATAGTCCTGTGGCCGCGTTCCAGACAACGTTAGCTATGCCCATTGGTGCGTCTTTCAGTACGAACCGGTATGCGATTGCTACCACAACATACCCTATAATACCTAGTACAAGCATCAGTGTACTACGCTTCTTCGGCGAAAGGCTTGCTTCTAGTGATGTCTGTGCTAATGTCTCGGCTATGACTACCACGGCCAGTGCTATTATTCCACGGTGCGAGAGTGATAACATCTATACTTCGGTGAGATAAAGCTCCTCTACGCATCCTTCTTAACGACTAGTTTGCGTTTAGGTTTTGCCTTTGGTCTCTTCAATGGCGCATCTTCTCTCCCAGATAGATAGTTGACCAGACCGCTGCGTGCTTTCCCGGCAACGATCTCTTCTCGTAGGTCGGCGCTTAAGTCCATTAGTGGTATTTTAACTACATTGCCTCCAGCGACCAAGAGCTTGCATTTCGGAACAGTACCGGGTTTCGCAGCAGTGACCTTCACGAAGAAATATGCATCGTCATCGGAGTTGGTTGCGACAATTAACGAACTGTCTGTCTCTGCGAACTTCGTCGGACTGTAGAACACAATCGGGAACTTGAATCTGGTGGCAGCCACCCACAGGTCTAGCGTTGTAAGGTAGTAATCCTCACTCATCACTGCATCATACACTGAGAGTTGACCCATCTCGATCTTCTTCGATATTATTAGCTTGCCTTCGAGTTTCAGTGTGTTCAGGACAGCAACTGGATACTCTGCATAGAGAGATGCATACTCGTCTGCTAGTGCCTCGATCATGTCGTTGCGTGTTAACACTGCGTCTTCCGGATGTGCGAGTTGCAACAGTGTCTTCATCAGATCGAACGAACATCTAACCGGTTGTGTTGGGAAAAGTAGTTCGTTACTTTCTGGTGGGAACATCCGCGCCCATTTCCCAGCGACTTTGCCAATTGATGGTGTTCCACATTTCAGCGCGTCCTGCTGTTTTGCTTTCGGCGCTTGCACTTCGTCTGTATAGCGTTGCGTCTCATATGGCTCTGCTGTGTCGTACGTGTTGTATGCGATGTATGGATTGTCAGCTCTTGGAATAAGATCATCGAAGTATGCGGGCGTTAGGAGCGACTGGAGAAGAATAACCTCGTCTTCGCGTAGATCATATTTGACTTCGCTGAATGCAAGGAACGCGCGGGGCTTCAGAAGGAATGATCTAATGCGTGTGTATCTGACTAGTTCGTCTGCTACTCGTCCATAATACATCGCTTCGTTGCCCTGTCCATTGATCAAATTCGTCTTTGGGATCAGTAGTCTACAGTCCCCATCTCCAGTCATACAGTAACCGCGAGTCTCGCAAGCAGCCTTGTCTTCCGTTACACAACCGGCTACAGCTGATATGTCGTCCAGTGCACCATCAGCATAGTCCGCGAAAGCGACTTTGTTAGACAGTAAACCGCGCAAAAGCTTATCGACGCGTCGCAACTTCGACATGTACGTCGTGGACGCGTTCGATGTTATCTCTTCTATCTCCTCACGCACTCGCAAGTGGCTGTACTTGCCTAACAGAAGGCGTGCAGTGTTTCTGAACGCATTGAAGAAGTTCGTTTCAAGGCTAATGCGCCTCACATATGCCTCTCGCTCTGTATCGACTGCTGTGCTAGTCAGAGAGTCCTTGTTTACTTGAATATAGTCTAGGTCGCGGAGTACTTCAAGATCGTTGCCATATGTGTCTTGAGTAGGTGTGACTGGTATGAACTGGTTTGTCTGGGTCAGTACTCCGACAATCAATCCATCATCTATGACTTTGATCTTCGGCAGGCACGGAATGGCCTTTTTGCTGTCGATACTTACTCTCTCCAAGAACTCCTTCGTCTTCTCGTATGTGTCTCCTATCCCGGCGTCCATCCAGCCATACTTACTCAGTCCGTCAATCGGTGCGGAGGGATAGCAAGGCACGGTACCTGACCATTTATCCTTTGTAGCTAGGACGGCTACAACCTTCCCGCTGTAGTTCATAAGCTGTCGATCGATGCGGTACTTCCGAAGCTTGAGAAGATAGACCAGTCGTTCAAGAGAGATGTTGGTCTTGAACTTGTATACCCTAGGCCTGCTTGGCAGCGGTCCGCACTTGTCGTTGAGCGCCGCTTTGATTGTCTCGAGCGCAGAACGTAAGACTGGCAGAACGTCCTTGTACTTCAGGCTGAATCGTCGATTGATTATGTATTTCGACCCTTTGTCTTCGTAGGTGATGATTGGCTCATACAGGCCCCCGACCTTCAGCAGTATCGCCGCGCGCTTGTTAACGTCAAAAAAGGAACTACTGTAGTGGTTCGATGGACACAGGACGTGCACATTGTCAGTGATGTCCTCGTCACGAAGTTCCATTATGACCAAATTGATACCCTTGTCGAACAACGCAGGATTTGGCATACACACAAGATCCCATAGATGCTCATACGTGATCTCTCCAGAGCCGCTTAGGTACTCCAGATAGTTCTCGTAGGATCTGGCGATCTTCTTCATCACACCCAGCTGTTCCGGGTCGCTCAGCGTTAGGTCTGTGTACAGCGACGAGCTTGAGTACTTGGAGATATCGGTGTCACCGCCTTTATCAAATATGTCAACCAGTGATCCATTTTGCAGTGTCGCGTACCTATCGATTGTAAGAGCTGACTTCAGCACCTCCTTCATCTGAGCGATGCTAGGTACTCCTTTCATCCCACCAGTATCGGAGTATATGTTCGCGATCGCCGCGATGAACGACTGATTTGCGCTGTACTCCACACCTTGTCTGATGATGCACGGGAAATCCTTCTTGATGTTTGTGTTTGTGGCACTTATTTGGCAAGCCCGGTTTTCGGTTCCTATGAATCTCTGGATCCCAATAGGAAGATATCCCAGCCTACCTGCTTCCAAAGGGAACTTCTCCGGACCTTTGATGTACTCATCCAGTTTGGAGGTAGCCTGCTTTCTTGCTTTCTTGCGTCTCGCCGCAGTGACCTTCGGTTCCTCCGCAGCCTGAGGCTTTTCCTCTGCCTGATCATCATCGCGCACCTCGGCTGCTAGTTTCTCTTCATCAACCGGCTTCTCTGCGCCAGGCATTTCATCCTGCTTGCTACGCGCATTTGGTGTTGCGCACTCGGCACGCAATCGTACTTGTTCTGGCTTGTCCCACTCTTTGTAGCAGCAAGGCACACATAAGTCAGTGCCTGGGATCTTCTTCGAATAAAAACCAGGAGATAGTTGAATCTCGTTGCCGTCCTTGTCTCTGTGATATGAACTATCCAAATGGTAAACGTTCTCTCCACGAAGCAGTTCTTTGCGTCCCTTTGGTATGAGTTTACCGTATTTGCCGCTGTCTACTTCCTCCTTCGTAAGAGAGACGCCGTCTTTCACGCTCCAGTACTTCGGACATATGTAGTAGTAAGTAGGACCATCCTCGAAAGGAGTATACTCGAGAGCCTGAGTATATGACCCTGGATGTTCGCGATCGATCCTGTCTTTCTCCTCCTTCGTAAGGATTGCCGGCTGTCTCTTCGCGTTCGACGGACAGGCACGTGAGTAAGATTTGAAGTTACCTTCGTCTTTCTCGAGGATCAACTGTGGCTGTCGTTCGACAAGCCGTTTGTGTAATGGATTCGGGTGCATCGACATCCCAGTCAGATCAACCTCAAGCTCAGGGGTTTTCGCGCCGCCACCCATATCCTCATCTTCTTCCTCGTCCTCGTCCTCGTCCTCGTCCTCGTCGCTGTCGCCCACAAGCATTGCTAGCAGAGCCTGCTGCGCAGCTGCGTCGGGTGCGTCGTCTGCCTGCATTCCAAATGCAATAGGCCTAGGTGCCTCAACTGGCTCGGCGTCAACACCAAACGCGTTGAGTTGCACGTTGTTCCCTGGCTCTTTCGCGGCGGCATCTAAATCATCCTTCACGCGTTCGTTCGCAATTACTCCTTTGGAACACAACGCCGCGATGACGTCACTACTTACCGCGGTGCTGTCAGGATCCTGAGTAATCGTAATTAGTGCGTGTATGTAGACAGGGATCGTCCTCAAATAACCCTTCGAGTTAATTCCTGACACAGTCACCACAACATTAGGCTCGTATCTCTCGGTGGCAATTGTCGTTAGAAAACCAGGATTCTTCTTGATGCGAAGCCTCTTACTGCGAAACGCTGCGCGCACTATTTGCTGCTTGGATATGAAGTCGGCTAGGAATGTTCGCGCTGCAGTTAGGTCTTTCATCTGGAAGTTCTCCATCAACCCAGTAATGACCTCCACGTCGCCCGCGCCCTTGTTCAGACGCTCCACCACGTATGCCTCTTTACCGTCCATATCGCTATAGTCTGCCACTCTCTTGAATCGCATTACAGCTCCGTCCTTCACGTTGCTCTCTAATACGTTGAACACACTCGATAGGCATTTAGACATATTGGTCAGCTTGATCGCTTTACGCACAGGCGCGCGTAGCGTGTAAACCAGATCCTCAACATCCACGTCATCCGCCATGATTGTCTCGAATCTCTTCATTCCATAGCCACGCTGCGTCACGTAGTCTCGTACGCTGTCAATCACACTGTTACAGTTATCACGCAATAGCTGATCTACCTCTGCGATGCTCATAGCCTTCGGCAGAGAGAACGATATCGCGATCATCCCACCAGACAGAAACGATAGGACTATAGTGGACGTCCCATATTCGGTTTCTCTCTCCATATAGACCGCAACTTCCTTGTTCCTGCCAACCTGTTTCATAGCCTTGAAGATCGTGCCCTTCGCCAGCGCTGGAATCTTTTTCCCGTTAACAGCTACCCTATCTGCATATAGTCTGTAGATCTTCTCCTGTCTCTTCCCAGGGTTGAACTTGATGAATTGATGACCTTCGTCCGCGTGGATCAGCTTGAACACGACATCCAATGGAAGGTTGTACGTGTACTCTGGGGATATGGATACCGTTGCCTCCTTGATCCCTTGCTCGAATATAGAGTTCTCATTCTTAGCGCTACTCGTGACGTCGTAGAATAGGTTGACGTTATCCACATTCCTGAGCCATGCTTGATCTTCAATCATCGAATCAGTCTCTACGACCATTGCCGGTGCTTTCTCTCTGTATCCAGATAGCGATGTGATGCCAAGAGCGTGAAGATATGGGAAGTATACACGGATGGTTGTGTCTTCTGATAGATTTACGCTTATTGCATATTCCATCACGTCAATCACGCTGCACATATACAGCGTATTCGAGGCAAGTTCTCCTGATTCCATCAACAACGACTGGTTGGTCGTGGAGAGAAGATCTGAGGAGAACTTCGTTAGGAAGCTGTCGTATGCAACGGCGTTGTAAGGGTTCACGGTATATGGGAACGATTTCTCTAATGCTGCGAATTGTTGGCCAATGGGCTTATCAACAAGCCAGTCACGCTTCGACTCAAAATCGAGCGCTAGGACCTGGTCGTAGCTGACTGTTCCATCCATACTAGCCAGGCTCGATACATCAATATCGTCAATGTTGAGTAAGAAGTCTACGAATCTTTGTGGTGTTAGCTCGAGAGATCCGTCCTGTGTAAGCGTCTGATACACGCCGGCGGTCGTTAGTTCGACGGCTGATTTAGCGAACATATACAGCCCTTCGTAGACCAAGTCTTTGTCCTTCGCCGCGCGTAGAAACTTCTTTTTCACCGTTTCAACTGTGTCATCTGGATGGATCTGTGCATTGACGAACACAACATCCGTGCCGTCACGTTCTATTGCTTGCTTTTCACTTTCAGTGAACACCCCATCAAATAATGAGTTATTTGGTTCGAGGCCATACAAGGCATCTATGTCCACATCGCCTTGGCCGATTAGTCTCTCGCCAATGAACGCGTAGACCTTATCTACCTTGTTGTTCACCGCTTTGCATATCTTGACTATGCCGGACATCGCAGTATATAAAGACAAGCGATATTTTTCTCTATACCCATACCAATGCCGATGCGAGTCAAGCTAATTGCTGCCATTGATGAGTCCCGAGGTATCGGAAAGGATAACAAGCTTCCTTGGAAACTGAGTCACGATCTGCGGTTTTTCTCACGCACCACACGAGGAAGCGGCAACAACGCAGTACTGATGGGTAGGCACACTTGGGAGGCAATCAGCTCCACTCCTCTACCCCAGCGTTACAACGTCGTGGTCAGCACGACAGCTACGATACCAGATGAGCATTCGCAAAACGCTGTTGTCTACTCTGACCCGGCTGCTGCGGTGCAACACTGTCGAGACATGGGATTCGATGAACTATGGATAATTGGCGGCGCCGCGATCTACGACACGTTCCTGAATGGGGAGCTATCAGGTGTGGTAGAAAAATGTGTGATAACGCAAGTGGCTGGTACTCACGAATGTGATGCGTTCTTCCCTGAGTGCCAACAATGGACTGAGGCATTCGTAACAGCTGACGATACGACGGGCTTGGTCGTCAAGCATCTAAAACGTGCATCGTGAAACAACATAAAGCATATCTAAGAGTTCGTACAGGTTATGAGACACGCGGCGTTCATCACTGGAATTAGTGGTCAAGATGGATCATATCTAGCAGAGTTGCTGTTGGACAAGGAGTACGCTGTCTACGGAATCGTACGGCGAACATCTACTGTCTACACAAGCACACGCATAGATCATATAAGACCCAGGATAACTCTACATTATGGAGATATGACCGACACACACGGTCTCTCAGCTTATCTACGGCGCATTGTCAGGGAGAACCCAGATATCGAGGTCCTCGAGATCTACAATCTCGCTGCTCAGAGCCATGTGGCTGTGTCGTTCGATCTTCCAGAGTACACAGCAGATGTTGACGGGATGGGCGTGCTACGACTGTTAGAGGCCACGAAGAGTCTGCACGAGACACTCGATCCATTGAGTGTGAAGGTGAAATTCTACCAGGCTGGCACAAGCGAGATGTACGGTGATGCACATAGTATACCACAGACGCTACATACGCCTTTCAACCCTGTGTCGCCTTACGCAGCTGCGAAGGTCTACGCGTTCTTCATGACGAAGATGTACAGAGAAGCATATGGTATGTACTGCACAAATGGAATTCTGTTCAATCACGAAAGTCCTCGTAGGGGCTGGAATTTCGTAACAATGAAAGTTGTGAACGCTGCTGAAGAGATCTCGAGAGGGAACATCCAGAGTGTGAGTCTTGGTAACCTGGATAGCAAGCGTGATTGGGGGCACGCAAAAGACTATGTACGTGGGATGTGGCAGATGATGCAGCAGGACTTGCCTGGAGACCACCTACTTGCGACGGGTCATACGTGTACTGTGCGCACGTTTGTCGAAAAGGTCTTCAGCCACCACAACCTAACGATTACCTGGAACGGTAATGGAGTTGACGAGAAAGGTGTAGATCAGTATGGGAATATCAGAGTCATCATCGATCCAAAGTATTTCAGACCTTGCGAAGTTGATGTGCTGCTGGGTGATCCTAGTGAGACTGAGAAAAAGATCGGGTGGTACCGCGAATATGATCTTGATGCCATCGTTAAGGATATGGTTGACTGCGCTAGAGAGACTACAAGTCATAGTATGGGTTATCGTTGATTTCCATACCACAGTACTCCTGAGGTGATCGTTTGTAATCAACAGGTGTGTATATACCGATCTCATTCGCCTCTTCGAGCAGGAATTTGAAGTTGCGCCAGAACTCGTCCGTATGCCCCACGCTAGCCGTCGCGACGTGTGCCAGCTCGTGTATGGCTACAAACATCAAGGTATTCGAGTCGATCATTCCTCCACGCCCGTCCTTACGTTTATCTAGGCAAAATGCGATCTTCTCACCCTTATTTTCGCTATATGCAGTAAACTCGCTTGTTGGCAACGTCTCAGTTATCCTAGACGGATTGAAACCCTCAACTAGACGCGTCACGTTCTCGCGTGTTGGGTATTTGTCTCCACAATGTTTCACCAGCCGTTCCATTTTGTGTGTGGTATCTGCTAGTTTGTCGGCAGCAAGTTCGAGCTTACTTCGTTCACGTACACAGTACGTTCTGCCATCGACATCGGATATGATGCATTTCAGGCTGAAGTAGTCGCTCTCTCTATAAATCTTTATCGCTACGACCAGTATAATGAACATAAGCGCATACCCTAGACCTGTTATCTCCATAGTGTGCTATACTATCTTTATCGATTAATTTACTAGCCGATAAAGATGTTTTATATATCGATCACTCGATGCGTTTATTGACTGCCACAGCCGATCTCAAGAGGTACACGCATCAAGTCAGGCTCGATGGTGGTGTTCATCCACGGGCTCACCTTGGCGGTTGGGTTAGGAGGCTCGGAGCGGACCTGAAGGTTCGCGTTTCTGAGTGTGCTGCCGACAGTGTCGATTCCAGCGTGGTATCCAGCCTTAAGAAGGTTGACATTCTGGAAGTCCTGGGAGCCAGAAGGATTCAGACGCGCCCACTCATTGTTCTGGTCCTTGGGCAGAAGCTCTGATGGGTCAGGCACGTTCCCAGCGGAGCAGCTGGGAGGCAGACCCTGGGCACCAGATGGCGCGCCGTTAACAGGAGCGAAACCACCATTTTGGCCTGCGGGTGCTGCAGGTTGAGCAGTTCCAGCATCAGCGGCAGCCCACACTTTCTTAGGGTCCATTCCACTTGGGTTAGAAGCGCTTGGACGGCCGTTGCTCATTCCGTCCATCGATCCAGCCTTTGATGATGAGTAGTTCATGGCAACATACACAAGCAGCGCGAACCCCACGATGGCGATCACGTGCGAGGCCTTAAGGTTCAGGGATTTCAGCAGGTCATTCAACTCCTTCATCGCTATATAATGGCCCACGATAAAAAATGCCTCCATCGTCTCTTAATAGCTACCCTACATTCCTGCAGCCTCCTGGAGTTCTGCCTCTCCGTCTGATTCGTCAATATCCTCGAGCATATACTTAGACTTAATCTGTTTCGCTTCCAAGTATGCCTCCACCGCCACTTTGCGCATATGCCTCGCTTTCTCTATAGCGGCTCTGTAGATTTCATAGTAGACCTCGTTCGGACGCTTCAGAACCATTGGTGACTCAGAAGCCTCGTCGGCATCGACATCAATCTCCATAATTCCCTCAACCTTGTTTGGTGCAGGCTTGTCAAGATCCTCGATATCGTCCAACCTAATCTCATCATCTCCCATATCCAAGAGGTCTTGTCTATCCGTCCCACTCCCGGTCTCATCTGTCTCTTCATCATACTCACTGCCGTCAATGCTGGCTGTAGCATCAACTGACTCGGTCCCCACATCAACTTCAAGATCTATCGGCTCTAGTTCCTCTATCTCATCCACTTCGTTCATAACTTGGTCATCTGCTGGACTGATCACAGCTTCCTCAAGTTCATCTCTTGCGATCTCTACGTTCTGCAGTTCTCCAACAGTACCAGATTCAGCACGTCTAGACGGATTGATCAGACACGCCTTAGGCGCGGGCTCTGGCTTCAAAAGCATTAGTTGCTCCATCTTCAGCACAACATCAAAACTCCTTGACGTGAAGCGCACGGCTTCAATATGCACTAAAGGAATCACGGGTGAATCCTTGTCAACGTTGCTGGTCTCACATTCGGTTTCGTCATCGTTGAAGATTCTGCACTTAAGCTTATCGCTACCACGCTTAGTGTCCAGTTGCACACGAATCAGAATGGCTGCGCCTTGTCTGTGTGGGCGAGCGATTGGAGTTACCATTCCCTCAACATCTGCTGTTGTCAGCTCATTTGTGAACCAAAGGTGCTTCTTAGTGTCAATCAGTCCACAACACCGGCTCTCCAGTGCCTCCACCCATGAGGCGATTTTAGTTGCGTCTGATGGATAGAGAAGATCACAATACTTCGTCCTTCTCGTTTCTACTATCCCAGACTTCGTAGTGCATTGAGGCAGCTGTACGTACACCGACGATCCATCTATTGTTATTGGAGCCGAGTATGAGCCACCACCTTGGATTGCGCTCGGGCTTCCGAGTATCAGACTGTCAAACGGGAAATCGCTGTCTAGGCTATAAACTACCATTGATGTGCAGTGACACATTATTTGCGCACGTGTAACTTAATTATATTGGTGTTCTAGACTAATGGACACACGAATTGCAGATGCTTGCATAGGGATCCTTAAGCGCGAGGACGTGAAGAAAGAAATCAAATTAGCCTTTGCGCCGCTTATTGATCTCGTTCTAGTGGACATCTACCCATACATATACTTGTCTCTAATCTTTGTTATCATCAGCTTCGTTCTCCATTTAGGGATTTTCGTCCTATTGTTGAGAGAACGACATCTTATAGGCAAGAGTGCGTAATTTTTCTTAGGGTATAGTATAGCTATGGTCGATCTCAAGAACCTGATGGACAGCAAGCACACTGGTCGTGCTACAACTGATACTCAGTCTGGTGGTAAACGCCGCCGTCATCGTGGAACCCGCCGCACAAAGCGTGCTGCTCACCGCGCTAAGCGTCACTCAACTGGCAAGCGCGGACGTAAGTCGGCTCGCCGCGTGCACCGCAAGAAGGGTGGATCCGTCATCGCAACCGCTGCTCTTCCTTTCTCTCTTTTGGGCCTTCAGAAGTTCTTCCACACCCGCAAGGGACGCAAGGACCTTAAGAAGGTCACCGGTGCTGTCTCCAAGACCGCACGCAGTGTTCGCCGCTCGATCTAGATGCTTTCTCTAGGAGACATTCCACACATAGTATCTAACGCATATTGAATGCATTAGATGCGAGTAAACAACATAGACACTTATGCTGATATAAGTTATATGGAGTTCTCAGATCAGATTAGACAATGGGTTAGTTTAGACAACCAACTTAAGACACTGAATGATCGAGCCAAGGAGCTACGGGCACAGAAGAACGCTGTCAGCGAAGAAATCATTCAATATGTTGACACCCATAACCTCAACAACTCTGTCGTCAAGATCTCGGATGGGCGTCTGCGCTTTACTGAGACAACACAGCATAGTCCTCTTACCTTCAAGCATGTAGAGGACTGTCTCAAGAAATGCATCCAAGATGAAGGCGACGTAAAGAAGATCATGAAGCTCATCAAAGATACGCGACAGGCTAAGAGTGTGTCAGATATCAAGCGCACATATGTGGAAGCGTCGTCGAAATAAAAAGGTGGATCTAGTATATACAAATGCAGTCCGCTACTCCAGAAAACGAGGTACAGTCATTCATTCAGCCTAGTGATCTCGTAGTCACAACATCTCGAGATGGTATGTCCGCAGGTGGATTCAAAATCGACTCCGCTCTTATGGCCGCGGGTGCGCCGTGCGCGACTGTAAAGGGTCAGAAGGGTGGTGGGCCACTTGCCGGCCTTAAAGGTCTTGCTGTTCCAGCCGGCCTCCTGTTTCTTCAACGCACGATGGCTAGCAACTACATAGAGTATCAGAACAAAGATGCTGTTATAGATGAGGGACTCTACGACAAACTCGTGAATCTTGCCTCATCCAGCGAGGCCAAGACCTCGAGCCGAGCTGCGTCGCCAAAACGTCTATCCAAGAAGAAGACTAAGAAACAGACGACCAGTGCGCGACCAAACAAAGGACGCGGTACCCGAAAATCAAAGTAAGTCTATATTGCCCATATACAGCAATCAATATAGACACTCAATATCGTGACATTCTTAAATCACACTCCAGTTGTTATGGTTGAATGGTGCGACTTCGATCTCTGACAGATGATCACGCCAGTAGTCAACACGCTTCTCGAATGCTTGTTCGCGTCGCGTGGGAGGGTACAACGGCGCAAGCTCCATCGCCTGCGCTTCCTCCTGCGTGATCTTCGGTTTGTACCCGTAGCAATTCGCACCGAAACGTACGTTCGGGTTGGCGATATACCCGCCATTCACACCAGGTCGCCCACAATCGTGTTCGTGACCTTCCACCTTCTGCAAGTACGCCCACTTGTCATATTGAGTAGGGTACAATGCCATTTGGCCATCTGACCAACCGAAGCTGCACCAATCAGCACCCTTGTCGTGTGCTTTTTGTACCTCCTTCACCGTCGCAAGACGCCCACCATACGCTCTGCAGATGGCCTTCGCGTCCTCGTATCCGTATTTGTTATTAGGAACGTGAAACACCTGTTTCGAGAGTTTCAGCTCAGGCACTGTACTCAACTGAGCGGTACTATCTCCTGCGAGATCCTCTGGGTCGACTATGATGTCGATCTCTGGGTTTGCACTGAACAGATTCTTAATGCTGGCTGTGATATCCATATTGAAGAGATACGTCATGCCGTTCATCAGAAGAAGTAGGATGAACACACCCCACAGCAAGACCTCCATGAACACGATTCCTTTCCCAGCCGTTCCTGCCGCGTCACCCGCACTCACGCCGCCAGATGCTGCTCCTAAAGTCGCAAATAGCGTGTAGTATGCTATAACGACTACAGTCAGCACCACCAGCACCATTGGGTTCGCCGCGATCTCGTTGACATAGGTTGTGGAATATGGAACACCCGTTACAGAGTTCATGTTGATATCCATCGTATATATCTACAGGTCTATAATTTTTTGCGATAGAACAAGCAGTACGCGTGCGGTCCAACAACTGATTCGTCCGCTATCTGTGTGATAGATGTATCGTTGAACGACCTCCACGTTCCGTCAGCAACCCTCACGTTCGCTGTGTAGTGACCGCCAAGCGTCCCACCCATATGGTTACAAACCCCATACAGCTCATATATGTAGGTATCCTTGTTATATCCTCTCACAAACTCTCTGAAGTCGACGTCAGCGAGAGGAGTCGAGACTAGTCTCATGTCCTTGCGGCCACTGTGATTCCAACGTTTCAGATGCACGATTAGCACGTTAGGCAGACTCCAGAATACAATACCCTTGTCCACATCCTCCTTCTCGTTCGTACTTTCATTCAGTAAGCCATTGTCACCACTCAGTCTCTCTACGGCACAATGTGCTGCGATACAGTCATGTATTGTCTGACTACTTTGCGTTGCCGGCAAAGGCACACTCAGAACAAAAAATGGTTCAGGTGTCACGCTAAGACGCTCTCCTGTGCTTGCGCGTCGGAGCTCGGACACGTGAATGCCACAGAAGATACTAACCATCTCTGAGTAGTCCTCGCTGTACATTCGCTTCATCATCGCATAGCATTCCTTAGCAAGGCTGTCATTGGCATTTTTGACATCACCTGTGATCGTCATGTCCACCCCGCGTGCCACTGCACAATGGAACGCATCAACTAGAAATGTCAGAAACTCTTGTGTGTCGTTCTGCGCGTAACCTGCGAAAAGATGCATTCCTTTACTCGCTGCAACGCCTTGCACTGCTTTCACAAAACCGTGTGGCGCTACAACACAATTCTGACTCCACATCAGTCTACGAAGCTTGTCCCATTCGATGACCAATAGCGCATCTACTTTCTTATTCAACCTACCCTCGTATCCTTTGCGTTCTAGATATTCAGATAGTTCGTACGTATGGGATAGCACTTGCATGCACGAGTTCAAGTAGCAGGTGTTCCCCAAGTTCGCTAATCCTGTCAGACCTCGTCCAACATACTTCTCTTTCGACATTTGCATTCTTTGTAATCTCATGTACGGTAACAATTTAAACTCTTTGTCCAAATTACTTTAGCGCTATCCTTAGGCCCACAAAGTAGTTAAACACAACATCGCTATGTATCCCACGCAAATGAACAACCGCAATCATGAGAGTCTTTACCCACAACATATCGCGGAAACGCGTGCTCTTATGCGAGAGATGCTCATAATTATGAGCAGGCAAGACCAGCAGATGGCCTGGATGGATCGTGCGCGTTTCCAGAATGCTATGCAAGAGCAGAGAAATAGGAACCAGCAGGTACCTCTGACGCCATCGCCTGTTGCGCGGCCAAGACCACGCGGTTTGGCTCGACAGGAGTCGCGTCCCACGCTTGCCGATATACTTACTGCTGCCATTATGACTGAGCTCGGCTCATCTATGAGTCCTGTCGTGGTCAGGCCTACGTCTCAGGTAATCGCCAATGCAACTGAGACAATACCCTTCGCTGACATCCCATCTCCGCAATACCATGTTTGTCCCATCTCTCACGAGGATTTCAACAACAACTCAGCTGTAACGCGGATAAGATACTGCGGACATTATTTCGACCCTCAAGCGATTGGTCATTGGTTATCCACTAGTGTCAGATGCCCTGTATGTAGACACGATATCCGAGACGGTGACACGCCAAGCTCTGGTGCAGACTCAGCTGCTGGTGGTAGTGTCAGACATACCGAAGAAGTCGTTGATGAAGTACCTGAAACGAATGATTCCGACATCGTTGAACATACTACCTTCATTAATCCTAATGATCCAGCTAGCCTTGCTAGCTTCATGGACCTTGTAACACGGGACATCCAAGCAAATGGTGGTAGTAACACATCATTGCAGTTCGAGTTCGTCCCGCAATTTATCAACGCATCAACTCTGCTGGACGGTTCCGGCAACAGATATGATTTATCAGGAGGATCATTCGGCTGAGGCGCTTAGCGGATGAACTGCATTCCGATTGTCCTGACCTGTCGGACTGGGAAGCGGTTCGGAGTAACGACGACACGTGGTACTGCAGTCTGTATGCTCGGTTCTGTCGCTACAACCTGCTGCTCCGGCGCAGTTCGCTCAACGATTCGTAGCTGCACATTCTGTTCCATAATACAGTATGTTCAGTAATTATAACACTCACACGTCCTCAATCTCAAACAAGCAATCAATCTTACAACACGTCATCCGCGAACGAGACTCGCCTGGGTAACCGTATTGGTTGGAAATATATCTTACATTGTTCTCGAGGAAGTCGTGACTCTGGTGTGTGTGACCAGATATGCAAACCAGTGGCGCGTGTGGTGATACCATCAGCGGATTTGCGAACTCTGATATGCGCTCCAAAGACTCGCCACGATGCCTTTCCTGTCGCGTATGGTCTGGATGTTGCGTTAGTGGATAGTGCGAGACGATGATACTTGGTACCGTTGGATCGTATGTCTTACACAGCCAGTCAACAGCTTCCTTATGGAGTGCGTTGAGTCCGTCTATGCCAATTCTGACACGCTTACCGTCCTCGAATCCAGCAGTCATCTTCTTGATACAATTGCTTTCTGCGCCTTCCTGCAAGTGTGACCAGAGGACTGTACCAAGCACTCTGTAACCACGGATGTTTATGACCCCGCGCTCGAGCAACTCGACGTTCGGATAACGTGAAACCAGCTCACGATATCGCGCTAGGAGCTCGGTTGGTGTCTCCTTCGTGCTATAGAACTCATGGTTCCCTAGCACCAGTACGACGTATTCCCAATTGCTGGCTGCATACGCGACGAACTCTTCGTATATGGGCCTGTCAATATGACCGATATCACCTGCTAAGATGAGAACATCGCATTTCGGTTTGATCCGCAAGATCTTCTTGTAGCACTCAAGATGGCAATCCGACAATACTTGCACGAGCATGTCTGTAGAGAAGGTTGAATTGGCTTTATGCCCTACATCGCTAAATTTTTTTACAAGTTTTTTTCATTCAAAAGTCTATCCGGAAAAAAGCCAATTCTTGGCCCAGAAAACCTATATCCTGGGGGACTTTCAAACTACGTATTTTTTTTGAATTTGCTTAGACGCCTACATAAGACTTGAAGAAAAATTTTAGGTCATGTAGGTAACTTATGTAGGCATATTTTGCTCATGGATGGGGATCAAGCATTTTTTGCGTTCAGAACTTAAGGCGACTTTTCTTGTAGTCATGTATAGGACTACATGGACTACGAAAAAAGTCTCCAAAAGTCGCCAAAAGTCGCCAAAAAATGGTACTGCGAAAAGTGTGACTATCGCACGTGTAAAACTGGTGATTGGACGAAACATCTTAAGACGAAGAAACACAATGACTACGCCATGACTACAGATGACTACACAAAAGTCGCCAAAAGTAGCACAGAAAATGCACCTACATCGTTCGAGTGCGAATGTGGAAAGAAATATTCCAGCAGACAGAATCTATACAGACATAAAAAGGTTTGCACGTTTGAACCTGTGAAGGAGGACGTTAAAAAAACAATGCCTACAACTGATGAAGGTAGTTCGTCTGTCGTTGTACGCCGAGTTTTCACTCCGGAAGAGAGACGCGAAGAAATGCGTCAGATCATAGCTGAGAATCAAGCGCTGATGCGTAAGCAAGCCGCAAAGGAGGTCTCAACGGGATCAGCACGTGAGGCGGAACTGTTCGAACAGAACAAGATCCTTGTTAACCAGATAATCAAAGTCAATGACAAATTGATGGAGGGTGCAATTGGTGGAGGCGCAGTGAACCAGCAACAGGCAAACAACAGCAACAGCTTCAATACCAACAACTTCAACGTGCAGCTGTTCCTTAGCGAGCAGTGCAAGGATGCGATGTCCATCCAGGACTATGCACAGAAGCTGATGATCACAATGGAGGACCTTGCGAAGGCAAATAAGAACAAACCAGAGGGCATAACCGACATCATATTCAAGAACCTAACACCATTGCGAGTGACAGACAGACCAGTCCACTGCACTACGGAAGATCGTTGGTTCATAAAGGATCGCGCCGAGGGCTGGAGTGAAGACACGAACAAAGAAAGATTGGTGTCAGAGACACAGAGAGGTCTCCAGAGAAAAGTGCAGTCAGTGTTCGATGCTGAGCATCCTGACTGGCAAACTAATCAGAAGCTTGGAGAGAAATACGTCGAGACCATAGGCACCGTTATGGGCGACATTTCCGCACGCGATATCAAGCGTGTAAGGGATGGCGCGAAAGATGTTTGCAGTCTGGACGGGCCACCTAAGCCTCAAGATTCTTCTACTGTGGACAAGCCCTAGGACGTTCTACCGTTCTCAGGCTCGTCCTCACTCTCCCAGTCGCTGTCGGATGAGTAGTACTCTGAGAACTTATCCAACACCTTATCTTCGCACGGCTTGCAGTAGTAAGTCTTGACGCGCGCACTCACAATGTAGATACTTCTACATGCATCGCGGTTGCATATCGTAGCTCCGCATTTGTCGCAGGTAAGGATTCGCTTCTCTCTACCGCACACTTCACAGGGTAACTTTATAAGTAATGGATCTTCGAATGACATCGTCTAGTTTGGATACGTAGTGGATGTGTGCAAGCATTTCATTTTTCTAGAACACGGGCTGAACGCGCCTTCTGCTGTGATAACTATATGTGAGCCGCCTGATGCTGTACTGACTCCAGTTAGGATTGTAGTATCGTGGAGAGTACCGGCGAGCGTACTTGATCGCCATCTTTATTGCGAGTTGTTTCCCAATAGTTGGGTTAAATATGACCATTTTTTAACAAAAAAATGCGTATGGTTGATTCACTTGTACGCAACCTGCACATCTGGTACCCAATGGCTAGTGCGGCAGTCACCAGCCTTCATAGTTCTGACAGCATTGCCACTTGGATCTTTCTTCTTCCTGTACACTTTCAGTCCTACCTTGAATCTACTTGTCATCTGCACGATGTGGAAGTGGTGAGGTATGCTGAGACACATTTCCCACAGCAGCTTGCTGACATCATCCGGGATGTTACCAAGTAACGAATCAGGTGATACTTTCGCCGCATACAGGATCTCAGCCTTGAGGTAGTTCCCGATACCGGACACCTTGGATTGATCCATCAGTAGCTTCGTCACGTCCCAGTGAGGATACCTCCTCCGAAGTGTCTCCCAGTAGTCGCGCGTGAACGCTGGGTCTTTCACAGTAACATCTGGGCCGAGCGCTAGGAGCTTCTCGAGCATCTCTTCGTGCTCTACGAATTTCACCGTGCCATAATGCAGTTGGTCCTTGAACCAGAGCGTGCCTGCGTCTGTGACGATAGAGAAGTCGCAATGTTTCGTTCTGTTTCTTACCCACGATCCACTCAGACCAAGTGTCGTGAGTATCCGCCAGTTGTTGCTCAGGAATATGACTATGAGCTTGCCGCGAGCTCCAGCAGCAGTGATTGTAGGTTTGTCAACAGCCAGCATCTCACCGAAAGCCTTATATCCGCCTGGTGGGCCGTGCTTCTGGTATCTACCTCCATGTATTACTACGCTTCCAACGGTGGACCCCTTGAAAGCGCTTTCAATTCTTCTTGCAACCTTGTGGCATTCTGGTCCCTCAGGCATTTGACTGTTATTACCAATATCCGTTAGATATTATCTGACGTCAATTTTCCTGTTATCACTGACGTAATGCGGGTAAGTTGTTTATGTGAGATCGAGCACAAAAAAATGTTCGACATCCTAGAGCTCAGAGGCTGGCGAAGTAGTCGGCGATGCTCTGGTTCCCAGAACGTTTGTTCTTGATCTTCAGTAGGTACTCATCGAACAGGAGTTCCTTAACTTCGCGATCACGTAGAGACGCCAAACGTCTTGCGTGAACGTCGTCATCTGGATATTTGTCCCTTAGTTCGTCCAGCTGTGTTTTCCATCGTCTTAGGGTGTGCCCTTTCTTCTTCCTGAACAGGCTGATGTCTTCAAGCACCAAGGCGAACACTTGTCTGACAGGCTTCATTATCTGATTTGTGATGTAGTGAGCATAATCGATCTTGAGTCCTTCTTGTGTGATGAAGGTAGGCGTTTCGATCTTGTCGCCCTGCAGAGCCTTCTTGTCGGTGTTCTCAATGAAGGCGAAGGCCACTCTATCACCGACGCTTGGTTTGTTACCAGGGTCACGCCTCCCGATTCTCTGGGCCAGTACGTTGTGGCTGATCTGTTTTGGATTCTTGTAATGTCCACGCAACGACTTAGTGATGATCAGCTTATCCATTCCGACATTCCCGTCGATTAGTGACTGCAGTGATCCCTTGAGGAAGCTGATCGCCTTTTCCACATCTTTGTCTTTCATCAAGATGTCGATGATGCCTCCATACACATCCTTGACCACAGGCGCGTTGTCACGTCGCTTGAGCACGATTCCCATCGACTTGCGTTTGCATTTGTGAGGGTCCAGCTCATACAACATTCCAACGTAACGTTTTTTCGAGAGGAGACAGAACGGCAGGAACGTCTTCTCGTACTCAAGATCGTGTGGTGGCTTCAGGAAGCTCGAAGCTAATTCGCCGGCCTCTTGTGCAAGCTCTATTGTGATCTCAAGCGCTCGTTGCCCTTTAATAGGTGTCCCATCAAGCTCCGTGAGGTTGAACTTGAAGAACACAGAGTCCGTATCACCATACACATACTCTGCGTTTGTCTTGACTGGCCCGTGCTCTTTAGTCTCACACACACGGTGTTTGTACGCTTCTTCGATCACGCGTTGTGCATACGTGAGTAGCTTCCTACCAGTTGCAGTAGTAGACGCCGCGACGTCTTTCTCGTAGAATGTGCTCGTTTTGGCACCAGTCTGACCATAGATCGAGTTGGCTGTGACCTTGATACTGAGCTGGCGCTTGTCCAAGACGTTCTTCATGAACTCGTCTTTCTGGGATGGGATTAGCTCTCTGGTTGCTTTTCTCGCAGCAAGACACTCTTTGAGGATCGATGGCAGGATACCAAGATCACCATTCGGGAACTGCGCGAACCTGCACGTCTTGTACCCGACCTTTACCTTCATCATCGCTGATTTGGCTTTTGTAGGGTCTTTGGGTCTCCAGCTGTAAGTATCGTAGGTCACATCAACATACTTGTACCCATCTAGGTTGTCGTACTTGAAGCTACCATCTTCTGATTTGACGCCTGTCTCCTCAATCATGTTCCCATCAAGATCGTACTCTCTGGTCCAGACCTTGCTGTCAGGGGAGATGTTCTCACTGATCATCGAGGACGGGTACAGTGAGCTGTAATCCACACACGCAACCGGATCTTCTAGATACAAGTCAGACTTAGGCGGTAGGACAATAGCCCCTTCGTAACCCTCATCTGAGTTGGCCTTGTCTAGGACAGGCATCAGAGTGCCTTTCTCCCTGCACTTCTTGGCAATGTAACTTGTGAGCTTGATGCCCTGACCACGCATCACCAGGAAGTCGAGTGGGACGCTACATAGATTCGCCATCTCTACATAACCAGTTATCACGTCGATCTTGTTCAGAAGATGGTGTACGAGGTTACAATCCTGAATACAGTACTTCGCGATGATCGCTCGCTCGTCTGGTCCTTCATTGGTCATCCTGAAGATGTCCTGTGGTGTAACGTCATCCTTCGCTAGCCCCCATCGCACTTTCTTGGTCATATCGGGTGTCTCTGTCCCGCGAATCCAGAACGTTCCAGCTGCTTCATCAACATCTTCGACTTGGAACTTCGCACCGTCTTTGTATGAGTCAACTGAGTGCGCTTCCTCTTCGAAGTTGACATAACTGCCGTTCTCCAGACCCTTCAGGTTCTTGCTGTAGACCTTCGTGCGACCATCTTCGTGTTCGAGCTTTTTCACACCATCACCGATGAAGTATCCGGATACATAGTCTAGCTTGTACTGAGTGAGGTTGTAGTCTCGTCTTAGATAGTTGTAGAGATCTATCTGTAACCTGCCGTTCATTCGGACGAACTTCAGATCGTGCTGGCCACTCGCGATGACGATCGTATTCTCTTCTAGGCCTTCCTTCCCAGTTTTCCAGTCCTTCTTGAGGCATACCTCTCCTTTGTTTCTGGACAACTGCAGGAATTGGCGCTCGACACCGAGTTCCTTTGCTCGCTGGTATAGGAACTGGTAGTCAAAACCGAAGATGTTGTATCCAATGACGATATCCGGATCCTCGCGCTGAATGATCTTAGTCCACGCTAGTAGCACTTCTTTCTCGGTTCTGTAGCTTTCGAGCTCTTGGTTTTCAACGTGTGGCATCTGGCTGCACGTGTTATGCACGATACAGTGGTTGAGATACGGCTTGTCCTCTCCGTATCTTAGGAATGTGGATCCAATCACAGTAACGATGTCGCCCTCCAGCTTCGGGAACACAGAGCTGAGCGTTTTGGTCAGCTCACCCACCTTAGTATCGAAGTCTGCTGAGGCGTCGTCGAGTAGGTCGCATACGGTACCCTTCTTTGTGTATTTTGTTTGCTTGCGCTTCTTAGCACCCCAGAAGCCGCCACTCTCTTCTACCGCTTGCTCCGCCGGGCCTTCCTCGCCACCGACGGTGTCGTCGTCGTGACACTCTTCATCACTCTCGCCATCATCATCGATATCCTCGCAGTCAGATGCGGCATACACCGCCGGTCTTATCGCGAGCCATTTGTCTATCAGAGTTTCAACAACAGTTGCACTCGGCATCTTCTTGGGATAAACTAACTCGACGCCTTCGACAGCATCGCTCTCCATCGCGAACGCGGTTCTGATTGCTTTCCTTGTGTACTCTTCGGGTGACATCTCCTCTGGTCTGTCTTCCCAAACGTGCACGAGGTTCCTGGCCAACTTCTTGTAGTTCTTCACCGCCAGTGGGAAGTCGCCGTGGCTACTGCTGGCCTCAATATCAAAGCTACATATCTTGTATGGTACCCTATCCTCCTTGTTTGGGAGTGGAACGATGCTTTTGTAGTTGATCGTGTACTCGAACTTGCAAGACGTTGTTTTCGTCCCGCGGTGTCGTACAGCTTTCGATTTCGGCAGCGCAATCCATCCTGACGGACTCATCTCTTTGATGTGGAACAGCCTGAGTAGTGGCGGGATCTGGCCCTCATACAGCTCTGTATCGACGCCTTCGAAGTTGTACGGGACCAAACGCCGTTGTGTCTCACCGCGTGTCTTCACATTCTGGTACCACAAATTCTTCACTTTGCGCATCGCCTGCTCGTTTGCGAACTTCAGCAAGAGGAACTTGCTTTGCTTTCCGGCGTCGAAGCCGTACAACTTCTTCCTTCGCACGAACTGCGACTTGACGATGCATCCCTCCCAGAACCGGCCACCAAGCTCGTCGTACAGATTGGCAACGAATGAAACGCGCTGACTATCTGTCCAATCGTCACCAACCATAACGTAGAAGAACGGCGCGAAGCCCTCCACAAAGATGGATGCTGTCTCGCCTGCCTCGTTTATACCGAACATTTGCACCATGAACTCTCTGTCTTTGCAGGGTGCGAACTTCTCGGCGTCCTCACCACGCGGTGCATCATCGTAAGCGTTGAAGCTGATTAGGCGGAATGTAGTGCTTCCAGACATTTGTTCTTTGTATGATAACGACAGCCGGGTAGACTCTAATTCAATTTTGCGTCCGGTTCTAATTATCTGGATCGCCATCGGATGTGTGATTTGTTATGTCACCTACTTATAATGGAGTTCGTACACTTCACGTTTGACGATTCATCCAGAGGTATGCCGCATTTCGAAGTGAACGCATTTTACGAAGGCCGATGGGTTGGCCACTATCAGCGCCGAGGAGATTGGATCCACAATGTCTTCGTTGCAGATGAGATGCGTGGAAGAGGGATGTGTCAGAAGATGCTTAGACATGCGATAAAACAGAAAAAGAAACTGCGCCTTTTGGTGATGGCCGACAACATAGCGGCTCAGCGTTGCTACTCAAAACTAGGATTTAAGGAGATAGGCAGACGAGGTGATGCGATCGAGATGCTGAGAGATAAGAAGTGAACCAGAATTTGCTGTTACCCAGAAGACATACAAGAGTGGTGGTTATTAATGTTGTGGTATACTAGTATAACATGTTCGATTCATTCGTTGATACGGTACCGAAAGTAACAATCCTCATGGTTGTCGCGGCTCTTGCAGAGTGGCTGGCGACCGCATTTGATGAAACGTTGGTTAAAAGAAGTGTTGGTGCGTTCACAGTTCTATTCATTGAGAGTGGCCTGTTGGTTTTAACGTGCGTGGTTCTAGCCATACTGGTACCAGGGCTACGTATCCAGTTAATCGAAGGTGTGCCTAGGATGAGACGTGAGGACTGGAAACGGTTCGCGATAATAACCGCATTGGTGGTAGCAATCACAATGGGAATGAACACAGCACTTAAACATGTGAGCACGGGCACGATCCGTGTAGTAGAGCTTGTGGCGTCTCTGGTGATTGGTGGACTGTTGTATTTTGCGACAACAAAAGATAGCGTGAGTGCCGCCAAGATCTTTGCGTTCACGCTGATGGCCGCAGCAGCTGTGATATTCCATATCCTGTAAATGCACATATGTTTCGAAATAATCGAACTATATGTACTGTTATCTAGAACGCATTCAACCGCATTGCGAAGAAGAACAGAATGCCGGCGATGGCGTCGAGCATCAATGGCACTGTCGCACTTCGCTCCTTCATAAATAGGTAGATGCTAGCAGCGGCAAGCAACCCTGCGTGTACGAGACGCGTGTCCGCCCACCATGTCTTCCCGCCGGCTTCTCCAGCATCCATTCTCCCATGAGTAATTGCCAAGTAAGCAAAGCCACACGCCATTGCGAGTACTGCTAATCCAAACGGCTGTAGAAGGCTTGCAGGAAGGACCTGTGGGAGGTATGCCATCAGCAGTCTCGTTGGCATGCACGCGAAGAGGAAGAGAAGAGCTCGAGTTGTAGGAGTCATAGTATAATATGGCTAGAGACAATTAACGACGTCGACTAGAGCGACGACGTCTCGTCGCCCGTCTGCATTTGGTACGGCGTCTTCCACAGCGCGGTCTTACACAGCGCGGTCTTCGGCAAGTTCTAGCGCGCGTGCGTCTCCGGCTGGTACGTCTAGTGGCGCGCCGACGCGGTCTACGCCCACCTGACATGCCTTTCGCCATGAAACCTTCCATAGCATCGACCATTGCTTTTGCAGACCTGTCGCCGTCGTACTCGGAGACGTTGTCGCCGTCTACCATATACATTCTTGGCACGCTTTGTCCTGCCTCCAGAAACTTCTGAGTGGATTCGTGGTGAGATAAGTCCTCGATCCCGAAAGGCACCTCGACCTCGACAACATTCGCTTTGCCCTCTAACAGCGCAGCAGCCAGTTTAAAATCGTCGGACATGTCTTTGCAATGACTACAGCCGTCACTTTTGAAACGCATGAACACTGGTCCTGGAGTGTTGTGCTCACGAACATCTCCAAGATAATTATCTAGATCGCTAGCCTCAACCACGATTACAGACATCTATACTGTAGACGCAGATAAAATGCGTGTACTATATTTTCTATCGTGTCTATATACGCAATGTGGAAGCTAGCTGTCATCGCGATAGTATTTATGCTAGGACTGTATTTTACTGTATGCACACCGAGTCGAGAGGGATTTGATGGCACGATTCCATACAGGTGTCCGAACTTGCTTATTCAGAAAGGTCAGGAGTTCTACCTATACAACTCGAAGCTAGCGAATGTTCCAGGTGTGAATCCAATCAAGTTCAACACACTTGAGGACTATGTGGAATTCGTCGACTGGCAGCGCAGTCAAGGGATTAGGTGTCCAGTTCTCTATCTCCAGGAAACGTACGACGCACAAGGGAATCCGGTCTACAAAGCTCGGCCTTCCCCGACAAACCTCCAAGGCGGTCTTCAAGACTATCAGGTTGGTGGGGAACCACCTATGACCAAACTGTTTGATGCAGGTCGAGATGACCCACCCTACAATCAGAACTCGTATCCAGCATTCGACTCGCATGATCAATACATTGGTGACAACACACCTCTTGACCGAATGTTCAACGAGAGTGGCTCGAGCGTGAGCCCTAACCCGATGGATCCGAACTGGGGCGGTCAATCGTACACTCAGGAACTTGTAGACGAGGGGTACTACGCAGGCGATGAGGTCTACATGCAACCTGCGAACTAACTCGCGTTCGAAACCTCGAAATTAAGTGTTTACTTACTATGTCCTAATGGACTTCAGCTCGTTTAGCTCAGCTGGCTAGAGCGTGCGGCTGTTAACCGCAAGGTCGTAGGTTCGATCCCTACAACGAGCGCGTGTGAGAGTACCTCTTCTTGCCCCGATAGGGCAACAAGAGGTGAGAATGTATTTACCACGTCATGATAGGACAGAAAATCGAAACATCGACGCATCACATTTGGCACTGTATTAACTAAACAAAGTACCAAGTATGACTTGTGATGCGTGTGGCAGACAATATCGTGTAGCCAGGAGCGCGCTTTACAAAGACGCAGCTGATGCAATCCGAGACTCGTGTGTGCCGAGGAAGCTACCACCGGAGCTAGTAGATATCGTCCTGGCGTACGCCTATCCAGACAAAGTAACGATCTTGTGGCAGACTAAGATGCGGTGCCGCTGCAGAGCGTGCGTCGGAGGAGCACATAGAGACTTAGACTCGAGCTCGTCTGGGTTCGAAGAGTACAGTAGTGGAGAGGACTCGGACTACTGTAGTGAAGGTGGATATGTATATGGGTGCAAAAGTGCCGATGTCTGCACGGCGTGCTTCTTGGAGGGCGTAGAGAGAGTGATGACAGCCTCCAACTCTCTTCCGTTCTTAAGGATCCACGCAGCCGCGTTCTTCAACAATACCCCAGTTAGCGTGGATCCATACAAGTACATAGTACCAAAAGTATATGACGTAGCGTACTATAGACGTAAGCAGCCGGAGGTCACTGCTGATGGGCGCCTTGCCATAACGACGGCCTAGAATACGAAACGTAGTGCGTTGTAGATCGCGAAAATAAGATGTTGTTATATGTTGTGGTGGGCTCGTTTTTTTTGAGCGGCTTGGCGCAGAGGCAGCGCGTTGGGCCCATAACCCAAAGGTCAGAGGATCGAAACCTCTAGCCGCTAGCCCATCACAATACTCGGGATAGCTCAGTTGGTAGAGCGATGGACTGTAGTTCCATTGGTCACTGGTTCGATTCCGGTTCCCGAGATTATCAAAGTTTTTATGACACGCCATTTCGGTGTTCGTAAAAACAGAAGTTACTGTGATTTGTCTAAGATGACCATCGCCTGATTCAAACTTGCGCGGAAGGTCTCCATCGTGTTGATGCTCGCCATAGCCTTCTGAGCCGCTGCTGTAGTAGGGTCAGCGCTAATTGTCTCGGCATTGTTCACAACCTCTGACACAAGTGCTAAGCCGACTGCTTTCTCCAGGTTGATGATGGTGTCCTCATAGGAGGATCTGTATTTCGATGGTAGCAATGTGTCGTTGAGCTTATCTGTGTTACTCGAGACAGCTGATGCAATCTTGTCTTTGTCTGTAGATGACGAAGTCATTCCTTCAACTATTTTAGCCTGGTACTTCAGCATCTTCGTCCCAACGGCAACGACAATAAGGATAATAAATGCTAGACCAACTATTCTGTAAAGATCATCGGCTTCGATCATAACGCGGTATATATACTCGGTCGAAAAATATTAGGTATCTGATACGGAAATGGTGTCTACAGCACCAAGAAGCAGGAAATTGTGGATGTTGCTTACACACGTACGTGTTAATCTACGCTTATTACCAGACTTGGTCGTAGTTGTGATATCTGAGATGGCCATATGATCCTTGCGCAGCGCGTCGATCAGCGCGTCCATAGTGCTATATCTCTCGCATACGGCAGCAGCCGAAGCGGTGCTTACACCTGGGATCTGTGATAGCATAATTGCGCAGATGTTCTCTCTCGTTATGTTGTCTTTCTTCACACGATGTGTGACAGCAGCATATGGTGTTGTGTCTTTCCTATTGTCACTGTAATAGAAACTGTCTGCTGTCTTACCCAGTTTGTGTGCTGTTTGTAGGAGCCACAAGGCTGATTCAAAGAGAGAACTTGATCGGTAGACCGAGAAGCCTTTTGTATACGAGATGGATGTCATTGCAGAGAGAAGAGCTTTTGCATCTATTGGTCTTGCACCAAATCGGCTCGGTTTGAACTTGCTTATATCTCCCTCTACGAGATAGAAGATCGCGTGGTTGTGTAGCTCGCACGCATCAAGTCTTACCCCTTGCTCTGCATACCTTCCATCTCTGATACTTGCAGCTAAATCGTGCAGGGTTTTTCTCTCTACGATAATGCGTTCAGAATCAGAATCATCGCATATGATGGCATCTCCGAGAGGTAGTGAGCATGATTCTATTACGATTGACGCGTAGTGTGCGTCCTGGGTCTTCAGTCTCTCTACTTCCTCCAGAAGCGCAGCTTCGCGGCAGTCTAGCTTGATGATCATTAATTGAATTTGTCAATGATCATTAAATGCTTTGTGCTACAAACACTTAATTGAAGCACATGTACAGAGCCTTGCGGCCGACACCACCAGAGCACTGGGGGTTCACGGACAAGAGCTGATGGTCGATCATGTACTGAAGACCAGCGCTTGGGCTCGGAGGAATGACCTGCTTCGTGTTACCACCCATCATAAGATAGGAACGAGCCGATGTTGGTACACCAATCAGAGGCACGAGACCACCCATGTCACCGTAGATCTTCGTGTTGTTGTAAATCATCGCCTGATGGCGAGCTGCCTTAGAACCACTCATGTAAACCATCCTATAGTCTATGCCGAGATAATAAATCGCGTTTGTTACAACCACGTTCCAGACGCACCGTCATGAAATGACTCAACACCCGGTTCAATTGCATTCGAACCATCGACTATGGCGCTCTCCCACTTGCCTTGCTCGATATCTGCTCCAGCTTCCATCCCGTATCCGGCTGCCTCCATGCCGTGCCCTACCGCCCCACCAACGATACCTCCTCCGTTCACAAGACCGTTGGCGATCTGATTGTAGTCCGACATACATATTGTGTAAAAAACTCCTATACAATACCACACTCGACGACAGAGTTGGGTTGCTAACTGGGACATTTGCTAACCAGCTTAAACAAGCCTGCAGTGTTATCTATAAGTATGGACGCCGAAACAGCAAAACAGCTACATAACGAAGACGACGTTGCATCCACTCAGGATGGGCTTGTGTTTGACCCGTTCAACGCAGCGAACAAAGAGATTACATTGAACGAGGTTCAATCTATTCTGCGCCGATACGGTGTCGACCGAAGAGTACATAACCTAGACCTATACAAGCGAGCGTTCGTGCACAAGTCCTACACTAAGCGGCCTGTAATCGAGAACCAAGCGGCGAATATCACTATCGTACCGTGTCCCGAAGGATGCATGGCGTTGAAGACCAAGTCGAATGAGCGTCTAGAGTTCCTTGGAGATGGTGTACTGGAGCTGGTCACGAAGTATGAGCTATATCGCAGGTTCCCCAAGGCCGATGAGGGGTTCATGACGGAGAAGAAGATCGCTCTTGTGAAGAACGAACACATTGGCTCGCTCGCATACAAGATGCGACTTAACGGCTGGTTCATCCTCTCGCGTAGTAACGAGGAGAAGAAAGGTCGCACCAACCTGCGGAAACTGGGATGTCTTTTTGAGGCATTTATTGGTGCGCTGTTCCTGGACTTCAGTAAGGAAACAGAGGAAGACCATACAGGGATTCTTTCTCCCGCCGGTTTCAAAGTAGCACAGACATTCATCTTGAACGTCTACAAGGCCCACGTGGATTGGACAGCGCTTATTAGCACCGATGACAACTACAAGAACATTCTACAGGTGAAGGTACAGAAGGAGTTCAAGACAACACCAGATTACGTTGAGCTAAGTGAGCGTGATGATGAGTTGGGATACCATATGGGGGTATGTCTGTGTCTCGGCCAACAACTACACGAAGTTACTCCGGGTTCTGCGGTACCATTCGAACAGTACGGTTCTTTCGCGGCAATCCAAGCTGAGCTAGCTCAGCAGAGACCAGTATTTGTGCTTCTTGGTGAAGGGAAGCACAAGGTGAAGAAGAAAGCAGAGCAGACTGCCTGCGAGTTAGCGATTGAGAAGCTGGGATAGACCACGCCTCGGGTATGCCGTCGTATTCTACGTTGTGGCGGGTCATACAAAATCCTTTTTTCATACTGCGAATTAGAAAACTTACCCTTTTCCCATCGTCGCTCTCAGTATGTATCATTCTTGTATGGTGTGAAGACATAAAACTTTTGTGTTCGACTACTATATATGTCAGCAGACCTTTTAGCTAGGATGCGTGTTAAAAACGAGCCCAAGCGTCTAGATGAAGTAGCAGTGCTTATCAAGCCTGCGGCTCAACGCGAAGAAGTTGTTGTTCGCGCTACCATCGTAGACAAGACAAAGGATGACGCTGTTGATCGCGACGCATTCATAAGGGCTCTCGGTATCCCTAAGAAGACAAATATTGCTGTGAAGGAGACCGTCGCAGAAGAACCGGCAGCGGCGCCTGCAGTCAAGCGTCCCAGGAAAATCGGCAAACGTCTCAAACTTGTTGATGGAGATGCCCCTGCTCCTGCTAGGAAGCCGCGTGCTAAGAAGGAACCGGAAGGAGTTGCGCGTATTATACCGGCCGAGCTGGTACAGATTGGCGACACACCTATTGCTGACCGCCTCGGACTGAAGAGACCGAACGTCCTCATCAAGGCCTCATCCTACTATCTCAATAACCGCGAAATCTTTGTTAACTTCGTTAATTCGTTGTTTGCACCATATAAGAAGCAGTTACTTGATGCAGCTAAGAATGCTAGCTGTGAACAGACCTCATCCGATGGAGCGTTTGACTTAATGGGGCACCAAAAGATCGTTCGTGACTACCTCAATATGTATACGCCATACAGGGGACTTCTCTTGTACCACGGTCTCGGTGCTGGAAAGACATGTTCGTCGATTGGGATAGCAGAAGGCATGAAGGATGACAGGAAGGTAGTTGTTATGACGCCAGCGTCTCTAAGGAGAAATTATTATGAGGAGCTGAAGGGCTGCGGTGACACGCTCTACCGCCGGAATCAATACTGGGAGTTCGTAAAAGCAACACCCGACAATGTGAAGACTCTCTCTACTGTACTCAACCTACCAGTGGACTACATAACGAAGCGTGGCGGTGCGTGGCTTGTCAACATGACAAAACCATCTAACTTCCAACGACTAGATGATGATGAGAAGGCTGAACTTGATGCTCAGCTCGATGAGATGATTCGCTACAAATACCAGTTTATTGCGTACAACGGTTTGTTGAGGAGCCATATGCGCGAACTTACTACCGGAAAGGATGGCAAACGCAATCCATTCGATAACGCAGTTGTCATCGTTGATGAGGCACATAACTTGGTTAGCAGGATTGTCAACAAGCTCGGAAAACCTAGCAAGGATGATAGCCCTTCGCTCGAACTCTACGAGTTGCTAATGAGCGCCAAGAATGCCCGCATTGTTCTCCTGAGTGGAACTCCGATCATCAACTATCCGAACGAAATCGCTATTCTCTTCAACATAATCCGTGGGTATATGAAGACCTGGGTGTTCAAGCTGAGGGTGAACTCGGAACGTCGCATAAATGTGGACACATTCAAGAACCTCTTCAAAAGCACTGTCTTGGGTGGAAACGTGATGGACTACATAGACTACAATGCTAGCACAACCACATTAACGATCACGCGCAATCCTTTCGGATTTGTGAACACCACAGCGAAGGGAGACTACGATGGTGTCAGGGTTGGGGAGAGAGGAGAGATGACTGATGAGACATTCTTAGAACACGTGTCTCGGTTGCTCAAGAAAGAAGCGATTACAGTTGCATCAACGCGTGTCGAGTTGTACAAGGCGTTACCAGATAAGCTGGATGACTTCAAGGCTATGTTCATCGACGAAGAAAACGAACTACGGAATATGGGACTTTTCAAGAAGCGCATTCTCGGTTTACCGTCATACTTCGCCGACATTACCACCCTAATGCCGCGGTTCAACAAAAGTAGCGGAGACTTCCAGATTGAGCGCATAAATATGTCTGACTTCCAGTTTGGGGTATATGAGGAAGCCCGTATCAGCGAAAGAGAGCTAGAGAGAAACAATGCACGTCGTAAAAAGCGTGGTGGAGACGACGATGAAGCCGTTTCGACTTATCGTATATTCTCTCGAGCATTCTGCAACTACGTGTTCCCTCGGCCAGATATCAAACGCCCGATGCCTGGAGGAGAAGCTGGTCTCACAGACAAAGAACTGCTCGAGACTGCCGACGAAGATCTGCTTGATGCTGGCGTGCGTGTAGAGAATATTGATGGTCGTAATGATGCCGAGGAGATCGGTGAGCGTGTTGCTGACGAGAGCTACGACGATCGCATCCGCAGCGCACTTCAGATGCTAGATGATCAGAAGGAACGGTACCTGTCACCCGACGCGCTCGAGACATACAGTCCGAAGTTTCTACGGATTCTCGAGAACATTCAGAATCCAGATAATAGGGGGTTGCACCTAGTATACAGTCAGTTCCGCACTCTCGAAGGTATCGGCGTTTTTAAACTGGTGCTCGAAGCGAATGGGTTTGCTGAGTTCAAGATTAAACAGGTCGGCGGGAACTGGACACTCGACGTTGCCAGAAAGGACCTAGGAAAGCCGATGTTTGCATTGTATACAGGTACTGAAAGTCCTCAGCAGAAGGAGATCGTGCGTAAAGTGTACAACGGGGACTGGGGTGCCATCCCACCATCTCTCGAGGCGCAGGTTAGACGCATTTCAGGGAACAATTTGTACGGAGAGGTCATCAGGGTATTCATGATCACAGCATCTGGAGCCGAGGGAATCAACTTACGTAACACTAGATTCGTGCACGTTATGGAGCCATATTGGCATCCTGTTCGGATGCAGCAAGTCATTGGCCGTGCTAGACGTATCTGCAGTCACCAAGCTCTGCCAGAGCCAATGCGCACCGTCAAGGTATTTTTGTATTTGATGCAGTTCTCTAAGGAGCAATTGGAAAGCGAGGCTACAATCGAACTACGGTTGAAGGATCTTAGTAAGACGGAACCAATCCGCCCAATTACTAGTGACGAGGCTTTGTACGAGATCGCACGCCTGAAAGAGGATGTTACTACGAAGCTTCTGCACTCTGTAAAAGAGGCTTCCATTGATTGTTCCCTACACGCTGGTGTAGGTGGTAACGACGAAAATCTCAAGTGCTTCTCGTTTGGAACGGTCGGAAGTGATAAATTCTCTTTTGCTGGCTCATACGCGGATGAGGAGGTCGATGCAGTCGCTGAGCAAAATATGCGAGCCGAAGACGTCAAGGCAAAAGAGCTTGTTCTCGATGGAGTCAGATATGCTTGGGACCAAAAAACTGGCGCTGTCTACGAATATGAAAGCTATCAGCTTGGTCGTACAGTGCATATAGCGAATGTCGAAATTGGTCGTGACGGTGCCGCGAGATTGGTATTCATATAAAACAACGTATGATAAGTGAACAAATATCATACGTGTGCATCTCATTTCCTAGCTAGTTCAAGCTTCGTTAGCAGGGCATGTACCTGGCTGCTACGTTCTTCGATCTCAGCGACCAATCGCTTCAGATCAGTGATTATTTCTTCCGTTCCGTCCGAAGCCTTTTTGAAACGTTGGAACAGCTCGCTGCCCTCTGGTTCGTCTTCTTGCGCGTGCAATGTTACTGGAGCATCATCGAACGTTACATGTCTCTGTGTGATAGGGGTCGATGATGGTGAAGGCATCCGCTCTCCGATAGTGAGTCGGATATCACTTCGACTAGGTGTATCTGCTTGAGTGTCCGCGCCATTCGAGCTGATAGCAGCCGTATCTGTAGAAGTCGACGCACTAGCCAACCATTTCTCCGCTGCTGTTCTATCCTGGCCTGTGATAACTTGCTCAATATCGCGTGCACGTCGTGCCATCGCCTCAGCGACAATCTGATCCATCTCGGATCCGATCGGTTTATCCGCGTTTGCGTCACTGAACTCGGGTGCATCGGGTGTCTTCGTAGTGAGCAAGCTAGTGAATTCTTTCTGCCGTTCTTCCAGATTGCGTGTGAACGTGCTTTGGCGTTGCTGCGATATTTCATCTGCAGTTATGGCCGAACGCGGCGCAGATTGTGGCGCGGATGGTGGCTGCTCTGCCTGTCGGCTTCTAAGCGGTTCTAGTTTACTCACGACATTCGACATAACTGCTTTGTTCTTATCGAGTACAGAGCCTGGTCTACCTTCCAATGCAGATATTTCAGCGTCCAAAATAGCCTTGACTCTTGGTACTTGGGTGCCTGGAATATCATGGAACACTCCGCTCTCGAACATGAGGTTCCATAAGAGACCCTTATTTTCGTTACTAGAGAATGATATATTCGACATTACTCTTGGTTTGATGAACTGTTTATGCCCTTTGCTGAGTGAAGGGTATTTCTTCCAACAGAAAACTATCAGCGTATAGTAAGCAATGACTGAGAAGACACGACGTCGTAGACTAACTAAAGCAGGACGAACAAGGAAGGTGCAACATGAGCCTGTTGTGTGCAGCCCAGCTAGTGACAACTCTGCAGGCTCATACACCTGTTACAGTGCACCAGCGCTGATGTCAATGCGCAAGGCTTGGAACTCCCGCCGCCCAGATACACCAATCGAGAGTGATGATCCGGCTGATATATGGCGAACGCTCCACGCCCGAATGTCTACTACTTGTAATACTGAAAAATGCTGGCTACGCCATAAGTTTCTAACTAGTGGGATCGATCGAGAAACGCTGCAATATACGTTTGCTCCTGAAGCTCCACGTAGCTGGTCAAAAGACCCCAATGAATGGCTGACAAGCTCAGACATAGAACGAGTGATGTCTCATTTTGAGCACGTACATAAGTCGTTCGTGTTCCTTGGACCATCACCAATAGACTTCGACACACGCGTCGAGTATGGAGAATGTGTTTGGGATGAACTTTGTGCATTCAACTTGAAGTCATTCCTTAAACGTGGGAAGAACAAGATCGGTATTGTCTTCAACACAGACCCGCACAATAAGGATGGAGAACACTGGATTTCGATGTTTGTAGACGTAGCTTGTCGCGAGCCGTATGTGTTCTTCTTTGATAGCACCGGCGACCCCCCACCTCCTGAGGTTACGAAGCTAGCAGACAAAATTGTTAAACAAGCGCGCGATCTCGGTATCAATATGAAGTACTATGAAAATCATCCATTCGAACATCAGAAGGGTGATACTGAGTGTGGTATCTATTCACTCTATATGATCAGCCAATTGCTGCGTGGAGAGAAAACTTACAACTCGTTCAAGAAGGAGCGAATTACAGATGCCGAAATGGAACGTATGCGCGGCGAGTTCTTCAATCTGCCTTCTTAGGTTCACGCTTCTCCTTCTTCTTTTTCTTTTCCTTACTAGACTTCACTCCTTTGGAACGGTGGGCTTCTGTCCTTATGTTCACCTCGCGCAGTCTAGGGAAGCTAGCCGGTTCGACTTCGACACGCTTAACCTGTACGTAGTCGTCTAGTGTCGGGATTGGCTCAACAGATCTTCGCATTAGACACGCATTTGCCTCGTCAACTGTCGCATTGTCAGGAAGGTTGGATACACCGTCAAACGCTGGCGTTGACTCAATTTGCGGTGGCGGATAATCTTTCTGTAGTACCTCAGTACGATCGTCCTCTTTCAGACACTGAATGATGGCATGCACGTATTCGTCGTGCAGTTGGCGCAGTCTATCATTTTTGAATTCGCCACGCAGCATCTCTTTCATCTCTGCGAATACGCGCTTTCTGTAAAACCGCACATCCTTCTTGAACTGTTTACTTCTCTCTGTATCCGTTCTGGCCATCTCTTCAGCGTACGCACCTTTTGCCAGATACATCAATGTTACCTTGTTCGTATCGAAACCACTGAGACTTTCCATTAGTCTACTGCGCTAATAAAAAGTCATATATTGGAACGAGATATACACCTAGACACACTTGCCGTCACAGCATTTGCTATCGAACAGTTGCTGACGCGTGCAGTTCCCCCAAAGATCTTTTCCTACCCCGCACTCATTAGGGTCGAATTGCGCAAACCGTTGCTCTTGGAACAGATCTGGGAACGGTTGCAGTACTGGGGCTCCAGCATCGACAGTCACTTGGTACATGTCGCTTGTACTAGAAGGCACATAGTTGGGCTGCTCACACTTCTGCAATGCGAAGAACTGATTTCGCAATGTGGACTCAACGTTCACGTTCGAAGCAAACCCACTCCAAGGAGCTTGGGCACTTCCAGGATTGAACGTTTTCGCAACGCTGTATGTTGGTTGCCGCTCAATCTCAACAGTAGGCTTCGGGCGGCGGTCGACTACCGGGAGGTGTGCATATTTAGTAGATACAGGGCGAATGCTGAATTGTGGCTGTAATGGTGCGGATGGGACATTGCGCTCAGCAATACGCTTATTCAGCTCTTCCCCGCGCGCAATGTTGCAATAATAGACTCCGTTAACAACGCCATACATCTGGTTTGACATGTATACTATTAACCGACATTATTTTGCAGGCGCGCTCTTACCGCACGAATCGAACAACATAATACCAAACCATCTAAAGCTCGGAAGTTGATAGTCCATATACTGATCATGTGGAGAAGCAAAGAGGCATTTAGCGATGGTGTGAGCAATTGTGATATGTCGTGGCATCGACTCATAACGGAGAGAACTGATAAGATAGTCATCCGTCCACAGGATATCGATTGTGAGAACGACCACTTAGTTCCGACTACTAGTGAACAGTCATACTACCGCTCCATATTCAATAACCTGTATCCACGGGCACAGCTCACTATCCCGTACTTCTGGATGCCTAGGTGGTCCGACACGTCAGACCCGAGCACACGCACATTAACGAACTATGGAAAGTAGCCAGACTATTATCGCAATCTCTATTATACAAGATGATGCGATACATCAGAGATATGCTACAGAAGATTAGTAACCTTGGTGATTCATCGATCCACCAGTCCACCTTCATTTACGCATTGTATGCCTCATACGCACTAGTTGCTATAGCCATAACTGGCGTCTTGAAGATCGACCCATCTTACCTTCAGTACATCGAAACGTTCATCAAGTATTATGTCTCGATTTTTCTTATGGCACGCTTCAATCCGATCGTGCGCGAGACAACTAAGTTCACTGCGTTCGACGCGAAGGTGGCCTGGTCTGCTGGCGTCTTCTTGTTCATCACGACATCTGCGTTCCAGCTAATTCAGGCTGCCGTAGCTGCGAAAGCAACCACGGAGACCAAATAATCAATTTTTACGCTTGCGCGTTCCACTCCGTGCTCTATTTCTGCGTTTACGTGTCGCAGACTTCCCTCGTGCGAAGAACTCATCTAGATGTGCAAGTATCTGCTTGCTAATGACATCGTCAACAGCTTTCTCTTCCATACGTTTGTCGGTGTGTGTGTATCTGAACGCTTTCATGTACGCTACAACTCTCTGAACGAATTCAGATCTGTCCATTGCAGGAACGAAGTGGTCATAATACCTTTCTGCCATAGTGTCGAAGCGCATAGAATACGTATACGGCTTCACGTTGATATAATAGACATTATCGGCTCGCATATCCGGGTGGAACTGGTCATCTAAGAAGCAAATCTGTGTGTCTTTTGGGAGTCTCGTGCAACGGAACAGATCACTTACGGACTTGCCGTGTGATGTACGGGATACTTCAACGATCTTTCCACGTACCTTAAATGCAGCAATTATTTGATCGAATATCGGTGCACCAGTTCGTTTGTCGAAGTAGCGCGCAATCATCCGAGCCCACGAGCGTGGACCTTGATTGTTCGTATAGATCATCACTTTATCACACGAGCCGTCGTTCCGTCTGTCCTTCAGGTACTTCATTATCCTCAGAATCTTGGGCCTGAGGAATTCTGGATATAGATCGACAACCTCGAAGAAGTGGTCTTCATCCTGCCTTCCAAGAACTCCTTCGATTGCATCCCAGAACATACCTAGCTCGCCAAATGATCCTAATGTCTCGTCTAAATCGAAGACGACAATCCTGTGGGGTTTGGACATACTGTCTGGAGAGAATATTTTTACAAGCACGAAAATCATTACAACAACTGCAACCGTGACTAACATCCACCACAGCATGTCCTTGATATCCCACATGATGTATACACACTACAGAAAAAAGTAGTGTGTATAGTATATATTACATGACGACACTCACACGCGAGGACCATCGAGCAGTGCTTTCATATTATGGGATCGATCATACGAAAATGGGACCAAAGCGTATGCGTAGAGAAGCAGAAGACGTACTCGCTGGTAAACTATGCAGGTGTATTAAAAAAGTTGACCCAAGTGATGAGAAGAAGTCGATTGCTGTATGCCGTGCTAGCATACTTGCCCGTAAAGGAATCGACATATATGGATTCAGTTGTAAGGAGAAACCGGCGCTGAAAGTTGGAAAGAATGGACGGAAGCTACGTAAGACGGTACGTGCTGCGACGCGACGTATGAGCAAGCAGCGCACTAGGCGGACTCGCCGTTGAGGTAGTCCATCGCAGATAGGATGATCTGCTCTTGATCGGTGAGCTTCTGGAATATCAAATTCTCACTGATTATCAGTTGGAACATCCTATTGAACCGATTCTTGCACACTACGGCAATTCCAGAATCAGTCACTTTCATCTCGCAAACGATACCCCCGTTCGTAAGACGGATGTTCTCTGGATCGATAAGAGGAATCCACCTGACGTATGATCCATACTTCAAATCAGGAAGTTCGTCCACAAACCTATAGAACTTCAACTTCTTATGGAGAGCGCGCAGTTCTTTTGATGGTAACCCAAGCCGCTGCAATACATCGTTTTTGATTTTCCCGATTTTCACGTGGTCCAACTGCATTATGGCCTCATTTTCCTCATTGTCCAGTGCGTTCAGTAACCTGGACACATCGAAGTCGCTCATTTATAGTACCAATGGAAATATCCTTCAAGTCTCTTTGGTACTATATCGCGTTATCTGCTGTTGCTACTTGCACACTGTCTAATCTCTCTCTCCCTTTCTCTGCCACCTCCTCCACAGTCACATCGGATGCCTCAACAGGTTTGTATGGGTCTTTGCGATGATCTTCGTCAATAGTGTTGTACGTTTTTGGACCAGACAAATAGGCACTGTACGCGCGCTCGGTCTTGATCGCCTCGCTTGAGACGAAGTATGCGTTGTACAGCTTCGCCACGATGAGCAAGATGAAACTGAGCATCGGTGTGAGCGATGCAGACCCTGCCCAGTTATCTAGGATGTCACCTAGTGATACGCCGATGTTCACAACTTGTAATGCCGTGCACGCGACTGTGCTAGTTTTGTACGACTGGTTAAGATCCGACATCTGCTTCTTGAGCTCCGGATATTCCTCAATCTCGTCATCGAGGTTCTCGTTTGCCTTCTCCGGATCGATGTCGAGATACTTGATGCACCAATTTTCTCTCTGCAACTCCACACGATAGAGGTTCAAGAAAACGATGAAGGCGAGCGCATTGAAGCCGAGGGCGACTTGGTGGTAAATGTCTTCGTCGTATATGTTGTCCGTGACTGTGCACGCACCATCTGGACATGAACGCGGGACGAACACGGTCAGGAACGTACCCATAGCAATTTTGTAGAACTCCAAGATGAAGCCAACTCCGGTCTTCAGCCGTTGCTGTGTGTCGACGTCAAGTTTCATCGCTTATACTCTTGATCAATAGAATTTTCTGCGTCACGTCGTAAAACGCTGTAGGGAGTATTGCTTGATTACGCGGTCAGTAAACGCTTACAATCCCGATGGCCGAGCTATTAACCGCCAATGCCTTGGATCGTAGTTCCTTGTCCTTCTGCACTCACGGAGTTCATCAGTGATCTCTTTCTTCCACGCGACGTCAAACGTGATCTGTGGGAGGCTGTTGATTTCGATTATGCGCACATCACCGTTGTCGAGAATCTCCACATCAAGGCCGTATATAGCTGCTCTGCGTTGTATAGAGCTGCACATTGGCATGCACGCCGATATCACCTTCGAGGTTTTGTGTGCAATAACTTGCCGTATGGACTCTGGGTTAACCCCAAATTCACCAAGATCGTCCAGTCTTCTGGGCAAGGCGTTCATTGTGTAGTGCGAATCGTCTGTCATCGCTTGGTTGATCTTCTGGCTACGGTCTAGGCTTCTGTAGGAAAACTCACGCTCAGTGTAGACGTTATACCCCTTATCGAACATCAGCACTCCTCGCTCGCAATCGACGACTAGGAACACGCGAGTGTCGAACTTAAATCCTCGAATGAGCATAGGGTTCGGAATATACTCCTGTACTACTGCGATGTTATCGAATGAATGAAATGCCCTATGGTCGAACAAGAAGATACCTTTGCGTTGCCCACTCGCAAGTTCCTTCATGATGTACTCCTTCGTTGGGGTGTACTCTCTTGCAAATCTGTTAGCGTCCTCTGGAAACACATAGGTACGGGGCATTAATTCGCAGGCTTCATCAATCCCATACGCCTCTACACAGCGCTTCCAAATCGATACCCTATTGAGATTCCGATTCGCAGGAAGAGGAGGCTCTCTCCTGGAATGTGATACATAGATGCCTGCTGCTGCAACTGCTAATGTAACAGCCAATAGCGTCTCCATTATGATACATCGGGATAAGAATTATGGACCGACACGGATGTGAAACATCAGTTTACTTACAAATATGTAGGCGGGAAAAGCGCACACAGAGACAACCCTTATGGAGGCGTCTAAACAAATATTTTTTTGAACATAGTTTGAAAGTCAAATTTGAAATCCCGATTTGGACATGTCCAAAATTGATTTTTCGATTAGAGAATTGGGAAAAACTTTCGAAAAAAGTGGTTGTGACGATAATGCTCTCAATACAGAAAAAATCACTGACAAAACGTGACGGAACCGAAAAAAAGGTTCTACGCTGTGCATATTTTTCTGTTTCCATTTAAATGCATATTTGGAAACCAGAAATATGCAAAAATATGCAGATGGAATATGTCTGTGAACGTTGTGACTATCGATGCTCTCGCAAGTTTTTGTGGGACCAACATTTGGGGACACGCAAACACCAAATGGAAACAAATGGAAACCACTACACCGACCTACAGACCGGAACTGCGCAGCAACATATATGCCCTGATTGTGGAAGGGGATATAAATACAGATCTGGTTTGTGGAAACACAGGCAGAAGTGTGATCAGAAGCCTTCAGGACAAAGTCACGAACTTCAGCCAGGGCAACAGGATAGTGATATGAAGAAACTAATGCAGGAAGTTGTTCAAGGTCTCCAGAGAGATGCAGAAGTGAAGAATGAGATGCTCAGACAGTTGCGCGAGCAGCAAGCGATTATCAAGGACATGGTGCCACGTATAGGTAGCAACAACAGCACACAATTCAACATCAACTTGTTCCTTAATGAGCAATGTAGAGACGCGATTAACATGACGGAGTTCCTAGCATCGCTGAACATCCAAATACCAGACCTTCTCTACACTAGAGACAACGGATTGGCTGAAGGGATCTCGTCAGTTTTTGTAAGTCATTTGCGCAGACTTGACATGTCTAAGAGACCAATCCATTGCACTGACGCCAAACGTGAGACTCTATACATAAAAGATAACGATGAATGGGAACGCGATCTTGACAACGTGAGACTCCGTACAGCGATTAACGACGTAGCAATCAAACAGAGAAAAGCAATAAGTGATTGGGAAAAAGATCATCCTGATTGGAACCTAAGCGAGACCGGAAGGGAGGAGTATTTAATGCTCGTTAAATCAGTGATGGAGGATGCCAATGAGAGTTCATCTGAGAACAGGATTATTCGATGCATCGCGAAGGAGACAACAATTGACGCGACAAACAGGAAAAATTGAAAGTAGTACATTCGTGTGTGTGTAGCAAGAGACCATCCAAACATGCGAACTGTAAGTGTACCGCTCCTGCCGCCAGGCCGATCCAGGCCTGCTATTATGCGTTCAATACAACTATTCTGCCTTGTCGCTACGATGGTGCTTGTTTGGGCTCTCGTAGGCTACGCCTCGAAAGTCTGGTTCGAGGACAGTAGCGATTGCACGCAACAAAGCGCTATAACTCTATATTGTGAAGCCGTTGTCACGACATACTTGATGTGTGCTTCGTACCATTCGGGCTGGCACCATCGGCTGAGAACGAGGATCATGGATCTTGGTAAATCGTTACTAGCACTAGTCTATGCTTGGTCCGTAGTTATGGTGCTCGGAGAATGTCAGGTGTACAAGTGCAGCGTAGGACCTCGCTTGTTCGTGGCAATCTGGACCGCTATTACAACGATCGTCATCCTCGCAACTGCATGCCACGCCGGCGCTCTTATCCTTTCATGGGGCGACGAGCGCGTAGCACGCTTCTCAACATCGGTCGATGTACGCCAACAATCACCTTGCCCAAGCATCTTATCAGAAGAAAGCCTAAGTGTCTGCTCCGCTGATAGCTCAGCTGGGACTGCGTAGTCGATAAAGATAGCGAATAATTTCTTTATCGAGTGAGTTAGTTGATTACCAGTTAGAGAAGCTACCTCCGAGTGCGGCGTTGGCTGCCATTGGTCCCTGGTCCATCATCATCATCCCCATACCCTCTCCAGGTGTAGCAGCACCTGGCATTGGAGTAACCTGGTTCTGGTACATCTGGTTGAAGTCCGGACTTTGTTGGGGCATACCTGTCATTCCAGGCATTGACGGTAGCAACTGTGACTGATCAAGTGTATCTGCTTGACTTGGATAGTGCTGACCTGCTAATGGCTGTGAGACACTTACCTTACCAGAGCCTTTCTGCTTAACGGCATCCTCCTGCTTTCCGCCCCACGCCTCCATCGCCCTCTCGATGAGAATGTTGATTTTTGCGCCAAGTTTGGTCTGCATCGTAAGCATCAGCACGACCAGAGGCAGGATCAGACTGTATGGGTCGAACTTCCCGTATTCACAGCTGCTATACGTCGGGATCCACCTGATCGCACGATCAGAGAACCAGATTGTCAACATAAGCAGACCGATTTGTCCAAGACATTCTGCTGCAATCTCAAGTGTCCCCTTGCTCTCGTCATCCTCTGGAATGATATGCTTGACGGCCTTAAGGATCAGTACCGCAGGGATGATAGCTAATAGCGCATACTGAAGCATGTTCATCACTTGGCATTTGCTTTCCTCGTCGAAGTTGGTCATATGTTTGAAGAAACCTTCTGGACTCTTAGAGAGAACCTTTGAAGCATCCGCTGCAGTTTCCATATGAGTTAGGCAAAGAAATTAAAGTCACTGTATGGGTTAACACATAGATAGGATGCTTAGTGTGTTGTCAGAGCAGCTCAAGACGCGCGGCGAAGTGCGCCACGAGGAGTTTCAGTATATCTCACTTATTCAGCACTTGTTAGACAAAGGCACAACCGTTCAAGGCAGGAACGGTGGCACCATAGCTGATTTCGGCGCGGCTATGCATTTCAGTCTCGAAAATGGCACGCTCCCGCTATTAACCACAAAGCGCGTGGCCTGGAAGACATGTCTAAAGGAGTTACTGTGGTTCATCAACGGCTCAACAGATAACAAGATTCTCTCTGCACAAGGCGTCAAGATATGGGACGGTAACGCTTCACGCGAGTTTCTGGATTCACGAGGGCTTACTAACAATGCGGAAGGCGATCTTGGACCTGTATACGGTCATCAGTGGCGACACTTCAACGCTCAGTATACGACATGCGATGACTCATATGAAGGGAAGGGCGTTGACCAACTCCAATATGTGGTTGACTGCTTGAAGGACCCCGAAGCAAGATCTTCTAGACGGATTGTGATGTCTGCGTGGAATCCGTGTCAGCTAGACGAGATGGCCCTTCCACCATGCCACGTTCTCTGTCAGTTCAACGTTATCGATGATAAGCTATCGTGCAGCTTGTACCAACGCAGTGGGGATGTAGGTCTAGGAGTGCCGTTCAATATCGCGTCATATAGCATGCTCACGCACCTCCTAGCACATCATTGTGGGCTAGTTGCTCATGAGTTCGTCTACTATCTAGGCAATGTGCATATATACGATGACCATGTGGATGCCCTGCGTGAACAGATATGCCGTGACCCATACAAGTTCCCGGCGATCTCCTTCGCTTGCGCACCTAGAGAATCAATCGACGACTACAAATCCGAGGACTTCGTTGTAGATGGATATGCACATCACGCCACTGTTAAGATGGAAATGCGTAAATAACTTAGAAAACATCTAGCAATGGATGCTATACGAAGATGAGTGGAGCAGCATCACTATCAGCAGCAAGACGTCGGCGCGCAGGAGGAGCAGGTAGTGGCGATGCACCTCCTCCCCCACAACCAGCTGGGCAACCACAACAAGCACCACGCCGACCTCCGCACCCAATGCAGATTCTTGAGGATCATGAGATCAGGCTTAGGAATATTGAGGCTTCAACACGCGGTTCAGACGGACAGGATGCTGTCGGAGTATCAAGCGGGTTTGACGATGGCCTGCTACAGTCACTTATGCAGCGAATTTCTGCACTAGAGACGCGTCCGTCGATGGCTACCAGTGGTGATGAATCACAAGACATCAAAAGCCAACTTCTGAAACTCCAGACTTTCGCAATCGAGACAAATACCCTTGTAATGAAGATACAGAAGGAGATCGACACACTAACTTCTGGTACGAAGGCTGCCTTCGACCGGCTGTCTGCTCTTGAGTCAAACGCTAATGTTGAGACAGGTGAGCAAGACAACAATGCAGATGGCGATGCCAATTCTACAGCGAATCTAACTGAGACTGATAAGAGTTAATGACACACATTGTTGATATACGATCCATGTCACCGTATACCAACTTTTACACACAAAAATGAACTTAGGAAGTCAAGCTTAATTACTGTCAACACTAGACCAACACGATGCAACTCAAGCTTACTGGACCGAAACGCGCCACACTTACGTGCATTTTGACGAATCTGAAGGCACTCACCAGCCGAGTGACTTGCTACAGCGATGAAGATGGACTACGTATTCAAGGCCTTGACACCAGCCATATATGCATGTTCGATACGTATCTACCTGCAGGATGGTTCGACGAGTACAGCTCAGACGGTGACCAAGTGATGACAGCGCCATCAGGAATCCTCGCGAAGATTATGGCAATATGTACTGGAGACCAGAGCGTCACATTGGAGGTAGGCCCAGATGCGGCGCGGATGGAGGTGTCCTTCACCGGCGATTCAGCCGTTTGCGACAAGGAGTTCGAGGTTCCGCTTCTTGAAGATCACGCTGAGCTGATATCAGTACCTGAGCTCGAGAGCGATGTAGACATGTCCCTCCCTGCTAAGGACTTCCACGAACTTGTCGGACAGCTTGGGATCTTCAGCAACACGTTCCAGGTGAGATTTGATGCTGAGAGTGTTGAGTTCAAGGCTGTTGGCGATGACGGGACGATGACCGCCAAACTGGAGGAATACGAGTATGCCATCGCTGAAGACACAGTTATCAAGCAGTCATTCGCGCTCAGGTACGTACAGACGATGTGCTCATTCTGGAAACTGGCTAGCACTGCGTCACTCGAGTTCGGAGATGGAGCGAAGCCAATGACCCTGACATACACACTCGGCGAAGACGCCCACCTCCGCTTCCATCTTGCCCCGAAGATCACAGACGATGACTAGGATGTAGGGGCGTTCAGTATTTAGAAACAAAAGATGGTTGTTTGTTAGACAATGCGTGAGGTCCTCATAGTATTAATTTTTTGTATGGTGCTCTTCATATACCTGCACGTACACTTCCATTTGAAGACAAGTGACGACCTAGAGGTGTATCAGATTGAGCAACCATCAAAGGAGAAACTAGAAGAGATATGCGACATACGACAACCTGTAGTGTTCGACTACCCGAATGAAAGGTTGTTAGAAGTGTGCAGGCGTGACAACATTAGGGATACGTATGGGGCTTTCGATGTCAAGGTGCGGAATGTAGCCACACCACTTGATGATGAAGAAGAAATGCATATGCCACTAGCACTTACAAGTGCGCTTACAGCCACAGTTGAAGACAAACACGCGAAGTACCTCATCGAGAACAACCGCGAGTTTTTGGATGAGACGGGTATGGTCAAGGCGTTCAAATACAATGACGAGTTCATCAGACCGTATATGGTCGCTAGCTGTCAGTATGACTACGCTACGGCCTCTAGTGGCCTATGTACACCGTTTCGATACGATGTCAACTACAGAAACTATTACCTGATAACCGAAGGCGATGTCCGGGTTAAACTAGCGCCTCCCCGTAGCACTCGATACTTGTATCCACACAACGACTACGAGAGTTTCGAATTCAGATCGCCTATCAACCCGTGGAATGTCCAACAGCAGTACAAGGCCGATTTCGACAAAATCAAGTGTCTCGAGGTAGCGCTGAAGGAAGGTCAGATGATCTCGATCCCGGCTTATTGGTGGTACAGCTTCGAGTATGGAGCAGCGGCTTCCATTGCCTCGTTCAAATACAGAACGTATATGAATACAGTTGCTATTCTACCGAAGCTAGTGATGAGAATCCTTCAGACTCAAAACGTTAAACGGAAGGTGGCTGAAGAGGTTAAAGCGAGTGATGCAGCACCAGAAGCCGAAAACAAAGAAAATTGATGTATCTGTTTTCTATCTATCCGTCGTATAATAGATATGAAGCTCAGAGTCTTTGACCGACAATACCAACAGTATGAATGGCAGTGTGCCGATGGCAGTGTCAGTGACAGTGGGCCGCCACCTTTGCAGTTCAAGTTACTTGACGGCGACGAGTACAGAAATAAAACCTTACTGCGCACATCGCCGTATAGGACAACCTCTGTGCCTGGTGTCCTTAACCTATCGGGAAGCACATACGGTAGATATAACGGCAAGCTCCTGTACAAGTGTTACCCTGATTGTAAGGGTCTGCCGACATTCCTTGTGCCATATCAAGAACGATCAACGGGCTTTTCGAAGCTCAAGGTGGACTCGTATGTACAGCTAGACTTCTGTGAATGGGAAGGGAAACATCCGATCGCGAAGCTTGCCAGGACAATCGGACCTGTGACTGATAGTCAGGCGTTCACGGAGTACCTGCTCATATGTAAGGATGTCAACCATCCGATACAGAAATTGAATAAGGCAGTTGTGATGTCGATGACTCGGTGCAATGGGTCTCCGCTTGATCAGTTCGGCCTTGAAGACCGTACTGAAAGAAGTGTGTTCGCTGTAGATCCTCCTGGGTGTACGGATGCAGATGACGCGATGGGGATAACGCCTGATGATGGCGGACCAGGAGAGATAGTCTCCGTTTACATATCAGCCGTGCCAGTCTGGCTAGCCGCCTTGAATCTGTGGGATGCGGTGACAACCCAATTAGAGAGAGTGTCGACTGCATACTTCCCGGAAGAAAGACGTCCGATGTTACCAAGTAAGTTGTCTGAAGGTGTGTGCAGTCTGCAAGCTGCAACGAAACGACCTGTCCTGGCGATGGACATTGTGATCAGGGATGGTGTCGCAGTCACAGTTGGATTCTCAGCCGCGATTGTGCAAATCTCGACGAACTACGTCTATGAATCCGAGGGGCTGTTAGCAAACAAGTCGTACCTTCGCATACTTGACGCTGTTCGTGCACTGAACAGCACGGACAAATACAAAGAAGCGATTGTGGATAGTCACGATGTGGTGGAGTACCTGATGCTGATGATGAACCATCGCGCTGGACAGCTGCTATCTCTTGGTCGAGGGATGTTCCGGAAGTTCCGTGCCAAAGATGCGCCTACAAATGTGGAGGTAGTCCCTGACGAGCTGAAACAGTTCGTTCGGACTTGGGGAACTGAAGGCGGGCAGTATACAGCTGACCCGGCAGCCGGTCGTCATGATATGATGCCAGACATCGTCGACATATACGCGCACGTGACTTCACCGATCAGAAGGATGCCCGACTTGGTGAATATGACTCTCATACTAGAAAAGCTTGGGGTCACAACTGGAGGACTCGAGTTTGTCGACAAGTGGTTGGGTAAGATCGACCTACTGAATCAGCGAATGAAGGCTATCCGGCAGGTACAGAACGATGTCTCGCTATTAGCCAGATGCACCGAGCTAGATGAGCTAGATGACACTGCCAGACATCGTGGGTACATCGTGGCTGTAGACCCTTGTCCATTTAGAGAGGGGCAATTCAAGCATAGCGTGTTCCTACCGTCTCTCGGTTGCGTTGGAAGATTCAGGCTGGAGAGACAGCTGGAGTTGTATGAGGAAGGCAATTATATGGTGCATCTGTTCCTTGATGCGGATAGTCTCCGGAAGAAGGTCAGGGTACAACTTGCCTATTGAAACACTCGGAGTCCTGCCCAATTTTCTTTTTGGTAGAGTTGTGTTACCAAAAAGAATTATGCATTTGAGAATGCGACTACAGATAGAGGGATTGATTCGTCACCACGTACTTAAGAGTGAGACCGGGGATCTGTTGAAGCTTCCATAACAGCGTTGTGTCGTTGCGCATCTCAGCGACCTTCTCGAGTTCAGCTGCTGTGTTGTTGATCTTCAGCACTGCCTTCACGAAGTCTCCTAGGAAGACACCTTTCTGCTGGAGTGCGTTTATGGCTACCTTGCAGCTGATCTCGTCTGTCACCTCGTCACACCAACCTTCCATCTCGGACATTATGTCGAAGGTGTAGTCTTGTGTTTCACCTGTCCGAATGTGCCTAGATAGCTCAAGGTTGTCATAGCGCACGAGATCCTCGCAATATGTGCTAGCGGCGCTGTTCACGGAACTATCGCTTGAGTTCGGGTTGATGGTCTTGGACTCGTCTGGAAGACGGATGTTGGCGAACATCGATAGGAGGGCCACAATTTGAGACGGTCCGAAGTCGGCAAGGTAGTTTGTCCTCGCAAGTAAGTCGGCAAGAGCCAGCGGATGTGTCTCTTGGATTTGACTAGCAGCCCGCCCTTTCTCGGTTAGTTCGAGACCGTCATCCGTGCGTTCTATGAACCCTGTCTCCTGAAGGATGCTCGAGACCGCTTCGATCTCACCACGCAAGAACGAGCTGACGCCATCGCGTGCCTCTTGCTCGGCGGATGCGGTGCTCTTGGCTTCTGCCAGCTGTTTTACTGCCTCGACATCCCGTAGGAACGCACGGTTGCCCTCCTCTAGTTGCGCAATACGCCGGCGCATCTCTTTCTGCTTCTTCTGCTTCGTGTGCGGTAGCATCTGCTTCATCTCAAGATACTCATCGATCTCCGCCCTCGATGTTGCGAGATGCTCAACCGCTAGCGCTGCACGCTCTAGACCTTCCTTGCTGCGCGAGATGTCTGCGTCTCTACGCTCAAGGTCGGCGTCGATCTCTCGTTTCACCATACTCTGGTTAACGAATGTCTCGACATTGTCGAAGTCACGAGCACCGGTTGCGATCACGCTTAACAGGAGACCGTATGCGATTTTGAATTTCGATGTGATCGCCTGCGGCTTCCCACAGAGGATCTGCTTGTACTCACTAGACGATGGCATATTGAACAGGTTGTTGCAGTGGATCACAATACCCTTCGTGTCTAACCCGCGCCTGCCAGCACGACCTGCCATTTGGGTGTACTCGTGCGGATACAGGTTGCGTTTTCCATTTCCATCGTATTTGTCTAGCGCTGTGAAGATCACGGTCTTTGTTGGCATGTTGATACCAACGGCGAAGGTCTCAGTCGCGAACAGCAGTCGGATGTAGCCCTTGTCGAATAGCATCTCGACCATCTCACGCAAGACTGGCAGTATTCCCGCGTGGTGTACCGCGATGCCTTTCTGAAGGAGTTTAACCATCTGCACGTACTCTGGCAGCCCAAGGTACTCCTTGTAATTCGGGAGTTTGCTCATCAAGATCTTTCTACACTCTTGCTCCACAGTGCTGGAATGCGTCTCTCCTTCCTCGAAGAGACACGGCTCGATCTCATCTGCCGCTAGCTCTGCGTGCTTCCTTGAGAACACGAAGCAGATTGCTGGCAGCAATTGCTCTGTTTTGAGGTGCCTGACTAAGTTGTTCAGCACGAACGGCCGATGTACACGCACTTTGTTGTGCCATAGATAGTCTTTCATCTTCAAAACTGCGAGATGGTTTTTGTCGTCGAAAACGTCGCCGTTCTTAGCTGGAATGAGCTTGCCAGTTTGGCCCTTGAACAGAGCCTCATCCGGCTTCCCCTTCAGTTTCTTCAGCATTCCCTGGTGCGCGTCCATCCACATGTAATGGTACAGAGGGACAACACGTTCGTACGTAGGGGCAAGTAGGACGGATTTCGGCGCGATCCCTGCGGCATCCGACTTCACACGTTTCTCGTCCTCTACCCATTGCGCGAAGCGCTCCGGGGAGTCGATTGTCGCTGACAACATCAGGATCTGCACATGTGGTGGGAGCAGGAGGATGCTCTGTTCCCACACAGAACCTCGGTCTGCGTCGTTGATGTAGTGTACTTCATCGAAGACCACGCCTCCGAGCTCGGTCTCAACATCCATTTCGAACGAGAGCGGCATCGGTGCATCTCGTTGCTGGGCTATCTGCTTATTAAACAGTGTGTTTCTCAGGATCTCTGTGGTCATGATAAGCACGTCTGCTTCAGGATTGTCCTTACAGTCGCCAGTGAGCAGACCAAACGAGACGCCTGGGTACTTGAGACGCAGGTCGTGGAGCTTCTGGTTCGACAGCGCTTTGATGGGGGACGCATATATCACACGCTTTCTTGGCCGTCCGTCTCGGTCCGCGAGTTCTGTGAAGTACTTGATCATGAACTCGGCTGGGAGTGTTTTCCCAGAGCCAGTGTGCGCAGTTACTAGCACGTGATCCCCGTCGACAGTGCCTTTGATAGCCCATTTCTGAAAATCGCTCAGCGGGAACGATGCAGCATCGTTGAACCACGCGTCGTATCCAGTCTCGAGGAATGTAGTATTGCAGATCCGTACCATCGTATCTTGTCTTGTTGTCTATCTATGAGGTAGTCTTCCTAACTCAATTTTGTGTATTATTTATCACATTAGGTTTGATCTGCGGTTAGAGTTTGTACGCTTTATACAGCAATGGCAGAAGAGACCCCAGTTACCCTAGTGGTTGAGGGAAAGTATAAGGTGGAACGTAAACTCGGAGAAGGGTCTTTCGGAAAGATATTTGCAGGTGTTAACTCGAACACCGGAGAGAGTGTTGCGATCAAGATAGAGAAAACAAGTGAGTCATCTGTGTTACGCAATGAGGCAAAGATGTACAAGCTTCTCGAGAGCTGTCAAGGAATACCTAGGCTTAGATCCTATGGTGTGGAAGGGAAATTCAACTATATGGTTATGGACCTTCTAGGAGAGTCTCTAGAAAGCGTCCGTGCACAGTGCGGCGGGCGTATCTCTCTTAAGAGTGTTCTGGCCCTGGGAATGCAGATGTTGAAACGCATTGAGGCAGTTCACTCTCTCGGGATTGTGCACCGAGACATAAAACCAGAGAACTTCTTACTCAAACCCGATGGGACCGTGTTGCATCTGATTGATTTCGGACTTGCTAGAAGATACGTGAATAATCGCGACGAGCACATTCAGGCCGATACAGGCCGCAAACTCACTGGCACAGCGAGATATGCAAGCCTTAATGTTCACACAGGTATTACTCCTAGTAGACGGGATGATCTGGAATCAATAGGGTATGTGATGCTGTATCTTTTGAGTGGAGAGCTACCGTGGCAGTCTGTAAGGGCGCCGAATAAGGACGCACGGTATCGCGCCATAGGAGCATACAAACGTGATCATTCTCTCTGGGATCTGTTTGCAGGATATCCAGGGGAGTTCATTGTCTACCTCAACTATTGCAGATCGCTTCAGTTTGACGAGGATCCAGACTACAACTATCTAAGAAACCTGTTCGGTAACCTTTACAAACATCACGGATTCCCCGCCGACAATCTTTACGACTGGATGCGTCATGAGTCTGAACTGGTTTAGAGAAGTTCGTTGGTTGTCTCTCTATGAAGAATCTATGGGTGATGCTACTTGCCGGGCTAAGTACTAAATTCCGCGAACTGAGTCGCGTGACATGGCCGAAATTCGTGCAAGACCCACCACATGTACAGCCCGACACATCAGAGCAGTTGGAGAGAATCAAGACATACAATTTCAAATCTTCACAGCTGAAGAGACTCACTCAGCCAGGTCCGCCTATATGCAAGTTGCCGTTAGCGAAGGAAGTGCTCGGCAGCCACGATATCAAAGGGTCCGATATAATGGCAGGCGGACTGCTTGGTGGCTGGGAACACAGCTCAGACAAAAGTGCTTAAAGGATACGGCAGAAAGTGTGCTATATAAGATGCCAGAGGAAGCACAAGAGCAGCAGCGATTCATCGGCCGCGTTAAGTGGTTCAACAACAAGAACGGTTATGGGTTCTTGACGTGGGAGGGCGGAGACATGTTCGTGCATCACAGTGCGCTTGTCGTCCCGGAGAACCAGTTCAAGTATCTTGTAGAGGGCGAGTATGTGGAGTTCAAGCCTGCGTCTCGCGATGGGGATGCTGATAACGCACGGAAGACCGCCTCTGATGTGACTGGCCCACTCAAGGGGCCTCTGATGTGCCAGACGCGTACTGAGCGCCGCGACAAAGCCGCCAACGAGAACGACATGGATACCGAGGAAAATACTGCTCCTCGTCGTCAGCGATTCCGTGGTGGCGGACCTCGCGGGTCTGGTGAGAACGTTGAGGTCGGGAACACGGAGTGGAAGCTTGCTAGCAAGACCGACCGCGAACGCTCGAAGGGGGCTGGTAAGAAACCAAGTTCCAACTCGAAGACGGAGTAATCGTACATAGACAACACGTTGATGATACTAGCAATAGTATTACCAACTATAGCCCTTACAATGATGTAGGTAATTGTTCTCCATAACAAACATTCTATCTAGAAGAGACTTAAAGCGTAGCACCTACATCAGTGTAGAGCAATGAGCACCACAACAGAGAACAACCAGACACTGAGCGACGTAGAGGAGCTACTGACCAAGGAATTCCAGGCAGTAGACTCTGTGCTTGCTAAATTCAGAACCGACATCACTGCGATGCAGTCACGTCTACGTTCCCTAGAGCGTAGCGCAAAGCGTGAGCTCCGAGCACTGAAGAAGCAAGCTGACAAGAACAAGCGTGCTGGGAACAGAAAGCCGTCCGGGTTTGCCACTCCAGCCAAGATTTCTTCCGAGCTCTGTGAGTTTATGGGCAAAGAGGAGGGCGCAGAGGTTGCCCGCACCGAAGTCACGCAGTTTGTGATCTCGTACATCAAGGACAACAACCTTGGTGTGTCGAAGGAAATCAAGCTTGATGACAAGTTGAAGTCGCTTCTCGGGGCGACATCAGACGACCAGGTTACCTACTTCAACCTCCAACGCTACATGAATAAGCACTTCGTGAAGCCCGCGAAGGCGACCAAGGGTACGAAGTCATCAACCTCTTCGGCTTAATTGTCTGACATACAACGTCAAGGTGTTCCGTAATTCTTGACATTGTGCGCCCGCTTTTCGAATACTTACCATACACTGAGTTCCACATTAAATAGAATCGAGCAACGCTGAATTCTGATTCTTCCATCACATCATTTAATAGAAAAATGAAACGGACCTAAAGACGAGTACTTAAGCCACTAACAGTAACAAAGATGGATACCATGTACAACATGCAACACGCTGTCAACGAGATTGTCCAGACCGGATCAGCGACGTCCCGTAGTATCGTCAGATACAACAAACTCACTCTCGTCGTGCTGATGACACAATTCGGCAAGACATTCGAAGCTCTAGAGAGAGTTCTACACGACATTGAGGATGACCCATATCACATTCACATCTACTTCACAATGAACACCCGCGGCCATAACCGTCAGACGAAATCTCGTGGCATCGAGAAGCTTGGTGACCGTTGCGTTGTCTCGCTAAGCACTGGTGGTGACGCCACTTGCGTTGATGCTGCTATCGGGCAAGTCCTTGGTGGAGATGCTCGCTTGATCGTTATGTGCTCCAATCACTTCCGCTTCGAGCAACTTCTTGGCCTTGTTGAGAGACTTGTGTCGAACCGCCTTGTCAAGATGCGCGTCACCATTCACTTCGATGAAATTCATAAATACATACCTCAGGTTAGCCATCTGGTTGCCCGCCTTGACAGTATGAACGGCGTCGAGGCAATGTACGGTTATACTGCGACACCTGATGATGCGCTAAAGTATACGGGGACTGTCAAATGCAGATATGTCAGTGCGTTCAACGATCACAACTACTACCGCATTAGAGATATGGCTCATAGCACCGTACATCCAGCCACCGTACCATTCGACACACGCAACACATCTATGTCACCTGAAGTTGCTGCCTACATTTACGGTGGCCTTAAGGTGGCGCTAGCTTGCAATTCGCCAATTAACGCCCGCGTCTTCGCACCGGCTGCGCACCGTCGCGTCTCGCACGAGCTGGTCGCGAGAATGGCGTGGGAGTGTGACCCAGGGTGTGTCGTAGTCGTAGTGAATGGTGAAAGCCGCTCAGCGCGTTGGCAGGTACCTCATTCAGATGGCACACTCATCATCCGGTGGGTACAGAAAAGCCACCCTCTTTCACAAGCTGCCGGCGAATTCGATGAACAACTATTCGAGGCATACGAGGCGCACCCAGAGTTGCAAGGCAGACGTTGTGTCATAACTGGCAAACTATGTATCGGTATGGGTCAGACGCTTGCGGGTGACAAACTTGGTAACTTCGATTTCGGAGTATTCGGTCCTGGGATCGTGGATGACTCAAGTGATGAGTTCGAGCGCAGCGTGTGTGACGCATATCAACTCCTTGGACGTACAACTGGTCGCGTCAAGGGTCTCGACGGGTTCCGCAGAACAACTATCCTGTGCCCAAACGAGGACTACATATCCGTCGTTGAGTATGAACGTGCGGTTGAAAGAGCATCGCGTGATCGAGGACGTGAGTTCATATTGACTCTGTCAGACTGGCGTGCCTCATTCCCAACACGTGTGCCGAAGCGTCGTGACTCGCCGAAGCGTGGCAGGCCTCGTGATGTCTATGAGACTGTGTTCATTGCGGCTCAAGGAGAGCCAGGTCCGGATTGGGACGCGCGAGTACGCGATATCGTATCGGACACCGTGGCACAGTTGCTGCCGTTCCCTGGCGCAAAACCATATAGACCTCATAACCCGTACAAGCCAGATTGCTTCGTTGATGGTATGTGGTTAGCGCTGGGGCAAGCTCAGGCTCAGAACGCAGCATTGATGCGCACACCGATCCAGTTCGATCGTCTTGCATCCCTCCCTGGTATGTCGATTACACGACTGCCGACGACCGCTGCTGAGTACGACCCTAAGAAGAACTACGTCCGTCGGTACATCTGTTACAAGGATGGCTGCGTAGGTGTGGGCATTGTGTATAAGCGCTAGGATAGGTATAAGTAATTCGATGTGAAAAAATGACGAGTAGCCCTAA
>Ga0222714_10000062_pt1 | contig 128580 bp, 109 predicted proteins | sample C33_3DmetaG_FD_165048 | JGI IMG/M metagenome (GOLD analysis project Ga0222714, IMG submission 165048) | Estuarine water microbial communities from San Francisco Bay, California, United States - C33_3D | ecosystem: Environmental > Aquatic > Marine > Unclassified | place: USA: California...
CGCCGAGCAAGCTGCCGCCGAGCAAGCTGCTGCCGAGAAGGCTGCCGCCGAGCAAGCTGCCGCCGAGCAAGCTGCTGCCGAGAAGGCTGCCGCTGAGCAAGCTGCCGCTGAGCAAGCTGCCGCTGAGCAAGCTGCCGCTGAGCAAGCTGCTGCCGCTGAACAAGCCGCTGCTGAAAAGGCTGCTGCCGAGCAAGCCGCCGCTGAGCAAGCTGCAACCGAGTAATAAACGAAATAAATGTTCTATGTAGTTATATTGATTATATTACATAATCAATATACACAGTAAAATAAAATATAGGACATGTATTTACTAGAGAGTACAATATGCATAACTTTAGAAGAAACATTTTTGATTAAAATATAATAAACATAAAATATATGTTATTATATGTCAAATCAAATATTTAAACATCAAGTACCAAACACAGTGTTGTTTAACTTGCTTGATGCCATATGTTTAAAAACCAATAATTATTATTTAGTTGATATGAATGCATATCGTAAAATGTTATTTCATAATTTATGTGAACCGTTTTGCAACGAATTGAAAGAATATTACTTTGTGGGCAAACAATTTTATGTTACCCGTAAAATGACATATAAATCATTTACTAACATAATACGCCAAATATGCAAACATAACTCTCTTTTATTTACTTCTCAAATGAAGTATAATGAATCAAAATATAACATAGACTATTTGGTCTATTATCCAATTGGATAATGTAAAACTTATTCAACAATAAGTAAATAAAATATACTATCATACTATATATTCATAATAGTATAATGGGATTTGATACAAAGAATGTCCTGCATTACGTTATAGCATTTGGACTAATTGCAGTAAGCACCTCATTAATTAATAACGTCAAGCGCAAATTTGAGTCAACTGATGAGGACGATAAAATGATTCGAGACTATTTATTAAATGAATCACCACTTTATGGGTATAATCATCCTAAGCTTTGGATACATTCTAGATATGAAATAAATGCACGTAAATGGAAAGATTTTTATTCTAGAAATACAAATGATTTAAATCAACCATACATACATTTAACAATAAAATCCATCATTAATCATTGTGGAAATGATTTTAATGTTTGTCTAATTGACGACGAATCATTTAATAAGTTATTACCATCATGGGATATAAATGTGAGTACATTGGCTGAACCGAGTAAATCATTATACAGAGAACTAGGAATGGCTCGTTTATTACAAGTATATGGTGGAATGGTTGTACCCAATTCTTTTTTATGTATTAAACCATTAAAACCATTTTATGATGAAGCCATTTCAAATGGAAAGCCGTTCATATGCGAAGGAATTAATCGTACATGTGACATCATGCACCATACGGCCGACCAACCCTTTTTGCCAAATACTTATATTATGGGAGCACCTAAAAATAATGAGACGGTCAAAGAATTGGTCGAATATATTAAACAGTTGAACCAGACCCATGCATCTAATGAGGTTGATTTCACCGGAAAAATCTCATACAAATGCCAAAGCCTTTCGCGAGAACACAAAATGAATATTATTGGAGGTGAAATGGTTGGAGTGAAAACTAAAACACGCACACCCATATTGTTAGATAATTTAATGGAGGAAGAATATATTGATATTGACCATCGCGCGGTTGGAATATATATACCCGCAGACGAATTATTATATAGACCAAAATATCAATGGTTTGCAGTTATGCAAAGCGAAAATATTCTCAATTCCAAAATGATTATTTCAAAGTATATTAAAATGTCTATGGTAGACAGTGCTAGTATATATTACAAAACACCCAAAACGCATTGTGTAGTGACAATATAACCTAAATAAAAGTAATATAAACATATGTTATTATATTACATTTATAACCATGCAAAATACAATAGACATCGACAAAGAAACTGCGTGTAATGTAGTAAAAATCCTGATTGATAAGTATGCAGACAATGAATATATGTATCAAAAAGTAAATAATTACATATGCAATCAATTAGGTAATATTTTTGAAAATATGAATGAAACGCATAATCATCGAGTATCGAGAATCGCGGAGTTGGCATGTGAACAAGACGCATTTATTCAAACATTTTTAAATAATAACCAATACTTTTATGCAGCCGCTACGGATAATTTTTTTTATTATGATGGTTTGAAATACCAATTGTACAATGAAGATGATATATTACATCAGGTGTTAAGTTTAATTAGCCGAGATGGTGCACTTATGTCATGGAAACAAAAAACAAAAATAAACATTATGAAAAGAATACGAGAAACTAGCCTCCTCCAGACCATACCAGAATCAGCCACAATACAATCTGCAATAGATAGTTTGTGCCCCCTACTGTTTAGAACGCGCGCAGAAACAAAGCATTTTTTGACCGTACTCGGCGATAATATATTTCGTAAACATACTTCTCATATTTATTTTATTGACCCGGATGCAAAGTTTTTTATTACCCAATTGAATCATATGTGTCAAATGTTTATTGGATGCAGCTTAATGCAAACGTTTAAATACAAGTATCATGACCATAAATATGATGATTGCCGTTTAATAAAAATAAATAATAACGTCAAATATGATATTACATGGGGTCACATCTTAAATCAAAATATATTAGATATAATATGCGTATCATGTCATTATTCGTTGCGATATAATTCGGCAGATGATTATTTACAAAATTATTGCAATGAACCTAAACTACCCAGTGCCGTATTTTACATGAAACATATGCAATTAGATAAATTAATAGACGAATTTGTAAATGTCGTCATTGACAACGATGATAAACAACCAACTACAAACCAACCAAACCAGCATGTGCTTCCTGTATTAAATAATCCATCCCATATGAGAGTAACACAAATTACGTGGAAAAATATGCAATATTTATGGAAGCAATATTTGAGTGATAAAGACCTTCCTGCAGTTGTATTTCTACATACTCTTAAAAATATGTTAATTGAACGTTTATCGATGTATTATAATAGCGATTTGGATAGTTTTGTAGGCTTATGTAGTAAAATGTTACCGGCGATTCATACCTTTTTACAATTCTGGGAAAATACAATGATAGAAGATGATATTGAAACCGACTTAGAAATTGAGGAAATTGTGATATTATTTCGTAAATGGGGTGAAATCGAAAATGAAAATATTTCGCATTTAACTGACAAACAGATGTTAGATATTATTGCATATTATTATCCAACAGTTGAGATTGAACGCGATAAGTATATTTCTAGAATACGTTGTAAATTATGGGATAAACAGTTAGATATACAAATTGCACTCGATAATATGAAAGTTTATGTACGCGGAGAATATGCTAATATTCAAGACTGCTCGTTCAATCGAGTATCCAGTCCACCGATTTATAGAAACATATCCATATATGATGCATATACGTATTATTGTAAATATATATCTTTACCTTCTATGACATCTATATTATCAAGTCAGCGTAGACAAATTGTTAGCAAAGCCTATTTTGAAAAATATATATTTGATAATTACCAAGAATATATTATTGATACTAAATTTATATCAAGTGAATGGTATGTCAATCAATAAATTTACACATTTGCAGGGGACAACTCAACCAACGCGCCACCTCTGGTTTTACGGCTATGTCTATGTCTTCGTGCGGTTTTCTTCACGAATCCAAACTTACCCTTCTTTGCGAAGTAACCAGCCTTCTCTAAACGTTTCTCCTTTTTGGCAGTACGATGCTTCTTAGCAGAGACAATACGTCCCCACTTGTTCATCATCAAATCTTTCTTAGTAAGCTCACCGCTAGTCTTGTATGCGGTTCCATTCATGACTTGAGCACGCGAGCCAAATAGCTCATCAAAAACACCATGTTTTAAATGGTATCTACCATCTTCCGCACGAACTGGACGTTTCATCGAATATATAATACACCTACAAAATATTATGAAATGACCTAAATATTCGAATGCGTATTTATTTTCCCATATGTGAACAAATGTTGAGATATTTTTTCAGCGACTGGTGGGATACTTTTATTATATGTTCTTACATATTTAAATCGACGACTTCGTAGTATTTGAGAATAACGTAATTTTGCACTTCCAGAAGGGTCGTTTGTTGACGTAACTATACGTTTATAATCCACATAAACACAATTAACCGAACGAAAGGAATCCGTATTTTGAGTGTAAACCTTATCCGGTTCAGGTTTATCTAAAGTCATGCAAACAATGGAATATGTATTGGTGCCGTCACATGTTAACGTTAAAATATAAGTCGTATCGGTCGATTGCGTTAATACGTACCCATTTAGGAGGTTAACACCAGCTTGACTGAAAGTCCCGGATAATACGGGTGAACCACCTGATATTTCTAATACATAATTAATGCGGTTTACTATGTTTGTATTGAGTAAACTATTAACTGTCAATAAATATAATCGGCTATCTGCATTTACGTTAAACGATACCTTATCAACATCTGTAGAAATGATGCTATTTTGGATAGTCAATGTATTATTAACAAACGACAATGCAGTGGGGGTTACATTTCCATAACTAGCTGTTTTATTTGCAACAACCGTATGTGGAATGGAATATGTGGGGTTTACAATTCCATAATTAGAATTCTTTGTTCCAATAATCGTATATGTAACGGAAGCAGTTGCGATAAGCTTCAATATATATGTGGTATTTGTGGTTGTTATTAATACGTTGTTGCCCAGCAAATTTGTTTCGGTTCCAGTAAATGTACCACTGTTAATAGTTTCTCCGGCAGTAGATAAATTATAAGTAATTGTACCGGTTCCAGTGTATTCTGTAACATTTAAATTGAACATTTCTTCTCCGGATGGAAGAACGAACAAAATTCGGTCGATAGCGTTAGCGTCAATACTATTGACAATAGTCAGGGTATTCGTATCAAATGACACAGTTCTTGCAAACGTCCAATTAAACTGCGTTGCAAGATTGTTACTATTCGTAGCCACATCGGTGTAAACCCCTGCTGCAATACTAATTGTACATACACCATAACCAGTTGGAGTAAATGATGCCGTATAAACCGTTCCACTTCCTGCAAAATTACTTAATGCACCATTAGTAACACTAATATCATCTTGTTCAAAATTATTTGTTTCTTCAGTGGAAGTGAATATTAATTCTATGGTTGCATTATCGGTAGTTGAGCCACTGGTCACACCAACGGTTGTTGATGTTATAATCATTCTAGGTGAAATAGTATCAAAAGTCCAAATAAACGGGATTGATTCAGTATTATTATTTCCAACAGCATCGGTGAATTTATTTGCTAGAACGTCAATTGTACATGAACCTTGACCGAGTGGAGTAAATATGGCTGTATACACCGTACCGCTTCCCGCAAAATCACTTATTGTACCATTAATAACACTAATAAGACCTTCCGTAAAACCTGTTATTGATTTAGATGACGTGAATGTTAATTCAATCGATGCATTATTAGTGACAGACCCATTAGTAACACCAGCGGTTGATGATGTTATAGTCATGGTAGGTAGAACACTATCAAATGTCCAAGTAAATGGGGTTGCCGCAATATTATTATTTCCAGCAACGTCGGTGAATCTATTTGCAGCAACATCAATACTACATACACCCTGTTCGGCCGGAGTAAATGTGGCTGTATAAATCTTTCCGCTTCCTGCAAAATTACTTAATGTACCATTAGTAACACTAATCACACCTACTACAAAACCAGTTGTTAATTTAGATGAAGTAAATGTTAATCCTATGTTTGCATTATTGGTGGTTGAACCGGTGGTAACACCGGTTGTGGTTGATGTTATAGTCATGGTAGGTAGAACATTATCAAGAGTCCAAGTAAATGTGGTTGCTGCAGTATTATTATTTCCAGCAGCATCTGTGAATCTATTTGCTGCAATATCAATACTACATACACCCTGTTCGGCCGGAGTAAATGTGGCTGTATAAATCTTTCCGCTTCCTGCAAAATTACTCAATGTACCGTTAGTAACACTGATATCCCCTTGAATAAAATTAGTTGTTACTTCAGAGGAAGTGAATGTTAATTCTATGGATGTATTGTTTGTGGTTGCATTATTTGCAACATTTGTTGATGTTATGGTCATAGTCGGTGAAATAATATCAAAAGTCCAAGAAAATGGGATTGAAGCAATATTATTATTTCCAATAGCATCAGAGAATTTATTTTCTGCAATGGCAATTGTACATGCACCCGGACGAGTTGAAGTAAAACCTGCAGTATAAACTGTACCGCTTCCAGCAAAATCACATAAATTGCCATTAGTAATACTAATATCCCCTATCGTAAAATTGTTTGTTACTTTAGTTGACGTGAATGTTAATTCGATGAAATCACTGTTTGTTGTTCCATTATTGACAACGGTGGTTGATGTTATGGTGATTAAAACTGGAACATTATCAAAAGTAAAATTAAATGTGGGTACAGCAGTATTATTATTTCCAACAGCATCGGTGAATTTATTTGCTGCAACACCAATACTACATAAACCTGAAACCGCTGGCGTAAATGTAGCAGTATAAACCGTTCCGCTTCCAGCAAAATTACTTAATGTACCGTTAACAAGAGTAATATCTGATTGAGTAAAATTAGTGGTTGGTTCAGTAGAAGTGAATAATAATGCGATGGAACTTTTGTTGGTGGTTGCATTATTCGCAACGGTGGTTGATGTTATGGTGATGCTGGGCGGAACACTATCAAAAATAAAATTAAATGAGGTTGCAGCAGTATTATTATTTTCAGCTTCGTCGGAGAATCTATTTGCAGGAACACTAATGGTACATAGTCCTTGACCAGTTGGAGTAAATATCGCCGTATAAACAGTTCCGCTTCCCGAAAAATTACTTAATGTACCATTAGTAACAGTAATATCATTCACCACAAAATTAAGTGTTGGTTCAGAGGAAGTGAAAGTTAATGCAACGGAACCATTGTTGATGGTTCCATTATTTGTAACATCGGTTGATGTTATAGTCATGGTAGGTGAAACCGTATCAAATATCAAATTAAATGTGGTTGCAGCAGTATTATTATTTCCAGCATCATCAGTAAAAGCTCCTGCTGCGACATCAATTGTACATAGACCTTGTTCAGCCGGAGTAAATGTGGCTGTATAAAGAGTATCACTTCCTGCAAAATTACTGAATGTACCGTTAGTAACACTAATGTCAGCTTGCTCAAAATTTGTTGTTACTTTAGAGGTATTGAATATGAATGATATGTTTGGATTATTAGTCGAATCACCACTTCGAAGACGTGTAGCAGATGATACTCTTATTGTTATGGTAGGTGGTTCATTATCAAAAGTCAACGTAAATTGCGTTGCAAGATTGTTTAAATTTGTTGCCGCATCGGTAAAAACACCTGCTGCGACATCAATTGTACATAGTCCTTGGCCACTTGGAGTAAATGTGGCGGTATAAACAGTTCCGCTTCCCGAAAAATTACTTAATGTACCATTAGTAACAGTAATATCATTCACCGCAAAATTAGTGGTTACTTCAGAGGAAGTGAATGTTAATGCTATATTTGCATTATTTGTGATTGAACCACTAGTAACACCCGGTGTTGTTGATGTTATGGTCATGGTAGGTGAAATACTATCAAATGTCCAATTAAAGGTGTTTGAATTCCCATTATAATTTCCAGCTACATCGGTGAATGTATTTGAATAAACCATAACGGTACATAGTCCTTGGCCACTTGGAGTAAATGTGGCTGTATAAACAGTTCCGCTTCCCAAAAAATTACTTAATGTACCATTAGTAACAGTAACATCTCCTGCTGTAAAATTAGTGGTTACTTCAGAGGAAGTGAATGTTAATGCTATATTTGCATTATTTGTGATTGAACCACTAGTAACACCAGTTGTTGTTGATGTTATGGTCATGGTAGGTGAAATACTATCAAATGTCCAATTAAAGGTGTTTGAATTCCCATTATAATTTCCAGCAGCGTCTGTGAATCTATTTGCAGGAACACTAATTGTACATGCTCCTTGACCACTTGGAGTAAATGTAGCAGTATATACAGTTCCGCTTCCAGCAAAATTACTTAATGTACCATTGACAAGACTAATATCCGTTTGAATAAAATTAGTTGTTACTTTAGATGAAGTGAATGTTAATGCTATGGAGGCGTTATTGGTGGTTGCACTATTGGCAACGGTGGTTGATGTTATAGTCATGATAGGTGCAACATTATCAAACGTCCAATTGAATAAATTTGAATACCCATTTAAATTTCCAACTGCGTCGGTGAATGTATTTATATTAACCTGAATGGTACATAGTCCTGGGCTACTTGGAGTAAATGTGGCTGTATAAACTGTACCGCTTCCAGCAAAATTACTTAATGTACCATTAGTAACAATAATATCCCCTTGAGTAAAATTAGTGGTTACTTCATTAGAAGTGAATGTTAATGCTATAGAACTGTTGTTTGTGGTTGCATTATTCGCAACGGTAGTTGATGTTATAGTCATGGTAGGTGCAACATTATCAAACGTCCAATTGAATAAATTTGAATACCCATTTAAATTTCCAGGTGCGTCGGTGAATGTATTTATATTAACCTGAATGGTACATAGTCCTGGACTACTTGGAGTAAATGTGGCTGTATAAACTGTACCGCTTCCAGCAAAATTACTTAATGTACCATTAGTAACAACAATATCACCTGATGTAAAATTAGTGGTTACTTCATTAGAAGTGAATGTTAATGCTATAGAACTGTTGTTCGTGGTTGCATTATTCGCAACGGTAGTTGATGTTATAGTCATGATAGGTGCAACATTATCAAACGTCCAATTGAATAAATTTGAATACCCATTTAAATTTCCAGCTGCGTCGGTGAATGTATTTATATTAACCTGAATGGTACATAGTCCTGGGCCACTTGGAGTAAATGTGGCTGTATAAATCTTTCCGCTTCCAGCAAAATTACTTAATGTACCATTAGTAACAACAATATCACCTGATGTAAAATTAGTGGTTACTTCATTAGAAGTGAATGTTAATGCTATAGAACTGTTGTTTGTGGTTGCATTATTCGAAACTGTAGTTGATGTTATGGTCATGATAGGTGCAATAGTATCATATGTCCAAGTAAACATGTTTGAAGCAGTATTATTATTTCCAACTGCATCGGTGAATGTATTTGCAGGAACACTAATTGTACATACTCCTTGACCACTTGGAGTAAATGTAGCAGTATATACCGACCCGCTTCCTGCAAAACTGCTTAATGTACCATTACTAACACTAATATCACCTGATGTAAAATTAATAGTTGCTTCAGTGGAAGTGAATGTTAATGCTATGGATGCATTATTTGTGGATGACCCGCTAGTAACACCAGATGTTGTGGATGTTATTGTCATACTCGGTGGAATACCATCAAACGTCCAATTAAATGCCGATGTGGCAGTATTATTATTTCCAGCAGTGTCGGTGAATTTATTTGCAGCAACGCTAATCGTACATAGTCCTTGGCCACTTGGAGTAAATGTGGCAGTATAAACCGTTCCGCTTCCAGCAAAACTACTTAATGTACCATTACTAACAGTAACATCACCAGATGTAAAATTAGTGGTTGATTCACTTGACGTGAATGTCAATGCAATAGAACTGTTGTTCGTGGTTGCATTATTCGCAACGGTAGTTGATGTTATAGTCATGATAGGTGCAACATTATCAAAAATAAAATTAAATGAGGTTACAGCAGTATTATTATTTTCAGCTTCGTCGGTGAATCTATTTGCAGGAACACTAATCGTACATGCACCTTGACTTGACGGTGTAAATGTGGCAGTATAAACCTGTCCGCTCCCAGCAAAATTACTTAATGTACCGTTAACAAGAGAAATATCTGTTTGAGTAAAATTAGTAGTTACTTCAGAGGAAGTAAATGTTAATGATATAGAACTATTATTAGTGGTTGCATTATTCGCAACTGTAGTTGATGTTATGGTCATCGTAGGTGGAATAGTATCTGTTAAAGGTATCAATGTTACACTTGGGTTTCCAAAAAACGATATGTCCGTCGTAGTAGGAGAAGTATATGTTGTACCACTAATTGTTTTCGTATCCATTACCACAATAAGTTCCGAATTGGTATCATTAACAAAATTCGCGTCTATAGACGTTACCGAGCTAGGAATCGTCAAGGAAGTTAAAGACCAGCAACTACCGAACATATAATCACTAAGATATGTCATCGAATTACCAATCGTGACTGTCGTTAAACTTGTGCAACGAAAGAAAGCAGCAGTAGCTATGGTCGTGACCGAATTAGGAATTGTGAGGGACGTTATCTTTGATTCTCTAAAAGCAGTACTTTCAATCGTGATGAGGCTTTCCGGAAGGATGATGGAGGTAAGCCCTGTACTACGAAAAGAGTTAACTTTAATAAGTTTCACTGCGTTAGGAATAGTAATTGACTGGAGTAATCCGCAGTTATGGAAAGCACTAACACCAATGCTGGTGACAAGAAGACCACCTACTACATCCGGAATGGTAACTGACCCGCTAATGCCGGTGCCACTGGTTGTGGCATTACCCGACCCAGCATTAGTACCGATTGTTGCAGTTCCATCCCCATTATCAATATAATTCCATGTAAAACCGTTCGCGGTGTATTGGGGCATCGTTATACAATAGTATTCGACAATAAAGGTAAGTGTTTCTGTGTAAAATTGAAATTAACATGGGTTGCTAAAATCTACCATATTATTTGTTGACTATGTCTTCATTAAAAGTAGTTTCATCAAAGAAAGTTGCCTCCACACCGGAATCTGCCGCGTTGGCCCAACAATATCAACAAAAAACCGATAAACAACACATTTTGGATAATCCAGATACCTACATCGGGTCCGTCGAAAACGTAGATGCATCTTTGTGGGTATATGACGAAACTGAAAACAAAATTGTATATCGCGATATTGAATACATTCCTGGATTATATAAACTCTTCGACGAAGGTATTGTAAACTGCAGGGACCATGTGATTCGAATGATCCAGTCAACTATGTTAGAAAAACGATTTGTCACATATATTGAGACCACGATTGATAATGATGGTACAATTACCATGTCCAACGATGGTAATGGAATTGATATTGCTAAACATCCGGAAAACAATCTATGGATTCCTGAAATGGTATTCGGTCACTTGCGTACATCTACAAACTATAATAAAGACGAAAAGCGAATTGTGGGTGGAAAGAATGGTTTCGGGTTCAAACTTGTTCTTATTTGGTCTACATATGGACGTGTCGAAACAGTGGACCATGTGCGTGGGCTGAAGTATATTCAGGAGTTTCATAATAATTTGGATACCATTGACCCTCCTAAAATCACCAAGGTGGCTACCACATCTAAATCGTATACAAAAGTCTCATTCAAGCCAGATTACACACGTTTTGGTGTAAATGGTATTACACCTGACATGTTGGCATTACTAAAAAAACGAATCTATGACATTGGTGCCATCACTGACCATTCTATTAAAAAAATCAAGGTAGTTTGCAACGGTACAACCATTCCCGTTAAGAATTTTCAACAATATATCGACTTGTATATTGGTGGCAAGGACCAGTCTAAGCGAGTGTATGAACAACCCGATGACCGTTGGGAATATGCCGTCGCGCTCGCACCGAATCACGAATTCATGCAAGTTTCCTTTGTGAACGGAATATGTACATTCAAGGGCGGTAAACACGTCGATTATATTACAGGTCAAATCGTGCGTAAGTTATGCGATTACATTGAAAAGAAAAAGAAGATTAAAGTCAATGCAGCTGCTATTAAGGAACAAATTATACTCTTTCTGCGGTGTGATATTGAAAATCCATCATTCGACAGTCAAACCAAGGATTATATGAATACTCCTACAAATAAGTTTGGTTCGTCGTGTACAGTGAGCGATGGATTCGTTGAAAAGATTGCGAAAATGGGGGTAATGGATGTAGCATGCTCATTGATTGAAGCAAAAGAAAACAAATTGGCGAAGAAGACCGATGGTGTGAAAACCAAATCTGTTCGTGGAATTGCCAATTTCATAGATGCCAATTATAGTGGTACTGCCAACTCCAAAGATTGCATCTTGATTTTATGCGAGGGATTATCAGCTTTGTCTGGCATTGTCTCTGGATTATCCAGCGATGACCGAAATACGATTGGTATTTATCCATTGAAAGGAAAACTATTAAACGTACGCGGAGAGCAAATCAAGAAAATCAGTGAAAACAAAGAAATTAGTGATATTAAGAAGATATTAGGTCTGGAAACTGGTCGAGTATATGATACTATGGCAGATGTACATAAGCAACTGCGTTATGGTAAAATCATGTATATGACAGACCAAGATTTGGATGGGTCTCATATCAAGGGGCTGTGCTTGAACATGTTTCATAGTGAATGGGCGTCATTAACACGTATTCCTGGATTCTTATCATTTATGAATACTCCTATTTTACGTGCGAAGAAAGGAACACAAACCTTATTGTTTTACAATGATGGTGAGTATAATACATGGAAGAGCGGGTTTGGGGAAGCGGGTCCCACCGGGTGGACCATTAAATATTTTAAGGGGTTGGGAACGTCTACTTCCGCTGAATTCAAAGAATATTTTGCAAATAAAAAGGTTGTGAATTTCGAATATTCCGGTGAAGTCAGCGATGATACGATTGATAAAATATTCAACAAAAAACGCACAGACGACCGAAAGACTTGGTTAGAACAATATGATAAAAACGCCTATTTGGATACTAGCCACTCGTCAGTCAATTATGAACAGTTCATTAATCATGAAATGATTCATTTCAGCACATATGATTGTGCACGTTCTATCCCAAATATGGTAGATGGATTGAAGATTTCACTACGAAAAATTCTGTATTCCGCATTCAAACGTAAACTGACGAGTGAAATTAAGGTTGCACAGTTTTCAGGTTATGTATCTGAGCATAGCGCATATCATCATGGCGAAGCAAGTTTGAATGGAGCGATTGTAAATATGGCACAAAATTATGTAGGGTCTAACAATATTAACTTGTTAGAACCGAATGGACAGTTTGGTACACGTTTGCATGGAGGGGATGACAGTGCATCTGAAAGATATATCTTTACCCAACTGAATTCATTAACTCGTAGTATCTTTCCCGAGGCGGATGATGCGGTTTTGAATTATTTAAATGACGATGGGACCATTGTCGAGCCCGAATATTATGTTCCTATCATTCCATTTGCACTGATGAATGGAATTTCAGGCATTGGTACCGGGTTCTCATGTAACATTCCATCATACAATCCGTTAACCGTGATTGCATATTTGCAAAATCGACTGACGAATACATCAAATGCTGATGTCGAATTTATTCCTTACTACGAAGGATTCACTGGAACGGTCACACGTATTGCGGATAAGAAATTCTTACTAAAAGGAGTTTACCAAAAGATGGGTGATGATAAAATTCGCATTACTGATTTACCAGTGGGTACATGGACAATGCCCTATATTACTTTCCTTGAAACATTGATGGATGGGGCAGTAAATGCAAAATCTGGAAAACGTAGTCCACCTTCCATTAAAGACTTTGTATCTGTGTGTACGGAAGTCGCAGTCGACATTACCGTTACATTTCCTCGTGATGTGTTATGTGAATTGGAGGCAGATGTGGATGAACATGGGTGCAATGGAGTCGACAAGTTGTTAAAGTTGACAACCACTGTTAGCACAACTAATATGCACATGTTTAACCAAGATTGCAGATTACATAAATATGAAACAGTGGAAGAAATTATCGATGAGTTTTATGGTGTAAGAATGAAAACGTATGAAAAACGAAAGGCGTATTTGGTACGAAATATGGAAAATCGCCTAGTAAAATTATCAAACCGCGCACGTTATATTCAAGAAACGCTCAAAGGGGCAATCGATTTGCGCCGTAAGAACTCGAGCCAAGTCAATGAATTATTGTCTAGTATGAACTTTGTAAAAATCGACGGTGATTACAAATATTTGATAAAGATGCCAATGGATTCGGTGACAGATGAAAATGTGTCATCGATTATGAAGGATAAGGCGGATACAGAAATGGAATTGGCTACACTAAAAAATACTACACTTGAGCAAATGTGGTCGAATGAACTCATTACGTTGAAGGAACACTATGCCGTATATAAACAAAAACGTGAAAAGATTCAGGCTGGACAAGCAAAACAAACAGTCAAGCCTTCTGCTAAAGGTAAGAGTTTACTGATTAAAAAGAAATAATGCAGCTTAGATTCATTTGAATATGTCTTTATGTATATATTTTTTTACACCCAATTCTTTAACTCGAGTTGTTTATATTCACGGTCATTCTGTCTAGGTAACTCCAAAGGTACAATTAATGTGCTTTGGTCTTCACAATACTTTAAGTAACCAATCGCTTCATTGAATACAGTTGGAATCGCATAGTCCAATACTAACTTGTTGAGCCGTGTGACTTCGTTTTTAATATTGTTCATGTCAAATTCGGCGTACTGCAAAAAAATACTACGCATGATAATTTTCAAGGTATCTATATTTTGTGGAGCAATGACATATTTGTTACCAGACATTTTATAGACACCCGCTCGCAATCCATTTTGAACAATTTGAATATTGTCAGCGGAAAAATACACAGTTGCTAATAAATTGGATTCAAGTTCTCCGGCAATAGCTTCTCTATATTCGCTTGTTTTATTTTTAACAGCAATACGTTCTTGCATTTTAAATTGCATATCTGCCGAAGGAGCTTCCATAATATTAACTCGTCCGTTGTATGCAGATTGATTCAATATTTGGTTATTTTGATAAATATCTACACTTGTTAAATTCATATTGATTGTATAATCTGTATTAAGAAATAAATATGCAAACGACTAAATATTTAGTAATTCAGCTTTATCTTACTAATATTATATAATAATAGTATATAATGGATACATTTCAACTAATTGTTATTGGCATAGCGATTGTTTTATTGATAGTTTTATTAACATATGTTGGTGTTCAAATGAAGAACCCGACAAAATCTTCCAAGGGTAATGTAGTTTTTCCTCCTGTGAAAAATAGTTGTCCTGATTTATGGCAATCAAAAAATGAAGATGGTAAAACGTATTGTAAAATTCCAGAACAGTCTGGTAATAATATAGGTGACCTATATATGACTGGTAAGTTCTCTTCTAATTCGATTCCGTATGGTTACATGGAATTAGACAAAAGAAATCAAGTGGTGGATTTTACAGATAGTGGATGGAGTACGGGAGGAAAGAGTACGGAATGTAATCAAAAGAATTGGGCAAATAAACGCGGAATTTTGTGGGATGGTATTTCAAATTATAATCAATGTTAGATTTATTCATACACACTTTATGTATGCTTAAAAAGTATAATTAAAATAAAATTATATTAATTATATTATTTCACAAATTTAATTACATTCGGCGGTTCACTCATAGAATATTCAAGTTGGTTTAACATACATGGTCGTTGAACTAGCAAGTATTCATATAGTCCACGGTCACCTTTACTTTTCACATCAATTTGGCAATTTTTATCGAGAACAATCATTTGGTTCTCGTTTTCAACAATAGGTTCTCGCTTATCCAATTCCATTACTTCGTATTTTAACATGCGTAGATTTCTTGCTTCTGCATTAATCTGGTCAGTTTGCACGCGAACCGCTTGTGTAAGTAATTCTTGATTATTTGTATTTTTATAATCATTCAAGAGACTATGTATTGATTCCGTTAACTTATAAATCACCTCATTTTTCTTAACAATCTGCTCGTCTTTTATTTGATTATTATATATTTCATTATGAGATTGCATAACATCGTTATATGTCTGATTATTTATATTGTAATTATCCAAATTTTGTTTAAATGCAGCAAGAGATTGTTCTTCATTCACATACCCAAACAACACGTTTAACTTATCACAAATAATTTGCTGTTTTGTAGTCTCAATCTCGTCTTTAAAATCCTGTATAAACTGGTAATATTTTGAAAATTCTCCATTATAAATTTGGATATCCAAATTGCACGGGTTTCTCGTATCTCCACAAACCGCAATATACTTATTATCCTTACTGAAAAATTGGGTGCCAACCGGTCGAGCACATTTTACACACGGAATTTTGACGGTTTTAACCGCATTGCGCCCCATTTTCTTCGTAGGAGCTTTTTCGTATACAGTGCGTCGCGCTTGACTTAGAGTTTTTTCATAAGACGCTTTCATCTTAAAATATTCATTTAAAGCATCTACATAGGTCTTGTTTCGTTTTTGGTCTTCTTCGTCCCCTTTTCGCTGCATTATATTTTCTCCTGGCGTATTGCGGAATTCAATACTAGGAGTATTATCCATAACAAAATCACTAATGCCTTCCGGTAAATCGTATATAATATGCACGTTTGTGTTCGATATATGGAGAACATTCAATGATTTGAGATTATTCAAGTGGAGAGTATCTAAAAGTGAATTATTATCCGCATGAATTTCTTGCAATGATTTCGGTAGGTCTTCTAATTTTGTAAGACGATTTGATTCGCAACGGAGAACCTGAAGGTTGGCCAAATAATTTACTGCTAATTCTTCTATATAATTGTTATTTACGTCTAATTCTTCTAATGAAATTGGTAAGTTCTCCAATGCAATTAACATATTGTGATTACATCTCAATATTTTTAATCCTTCTGGTAGATTTGTTATACTTGTCACGTCTCCGTCATTAATAATAATCTCACGAAGTAATCCAAATCCCATTTCTTTTACAATCGAAAAGTCCAAGTCTCCGTGTAAAGATTCTTTAAATTCAAGGATAGCCACCCGTTTATTTGTTTTCTCTAATAGATTACGTATTTGTATATTACCGTTATTATTTTGGGTTATTACATGTTCTCGTTGTTCGCGAATAATATTCATGCGATAAATTAATAATATATATTATTAACATATATATTATGATTGAATAAACGGCAAATCCGTGATATAGGAAGAACGTCCATCATTATTTTGTTTGACTTCTTCTTGATAATATCTAATTTTCGAAACAATATATTCCTGGTCTTTCAACATCTTTTGTTCTCGCTCATATTCAGTAGGTTTATTCTTATAACAATAATATAATGTAAAACCTACAATCCCAACAAAGACAAGGAGAACCGAAATATTAAGAACATAATAATAAAAATTCACGCGATTTTCATGACATTTTTGTAACGTTTGATGTAAATAATAACTAGCACTGTTCTCAATAAGTTGAGGAAAACTCATGTATGCAAATGAATTATAAAGACTATATATTATATTTGTACGATTATATTGTTACATATACGCTAAATAATAGAGAACCGAATAATAACTAAAAATAGCAAGTAAAATAACAACTAACCAGATGGGGAAAATAGTCTTGTGTTGATACCCAACCCCGAATTCACGAAAACTTCCATTTTCATTATACAACATGACTGGTTGGTTATAATGAATCGTGAAAGCAAAAAACACGAATATTAAAACAGCTATATTTACTTTGTTGTTATACACAAAGGCCTTCATATGGTTCATATTGTTTGTTGATTGTTGATTGTATATTATAATATAATACAGTAATATTATAATACAGAATAAAATACTCCTAATCAATAATTATTTGATAAATAACAAAACGTTGTCTAATTCGTTTAATCATATTCCGCTTCACGGTCTTCTTCATAGTAAACTCCATCTGCATAATCATCTCCTAAGCCTCGAATATCCATTGCCTCCATATCTTCTTGATTATTTGCTTCAGCTTCGTCTGCTTTTTCAATATCATATATTTCTCTTCGCATTTCACTTACAACATCATGCATATTTCCAGCAACATCTTCTGCTAATTGAGACAACATTTCTCCGCGTTCTCGTGTATACGTTTCTTTATCGTAGTAAACCAATCCACGTTGTTGCCCAACATTCCATTTTCCTAGACGGTATTTCTTCATTAAGTCTTCTGCCTTTCGGTTCTCTATGCTCATATTACCCAAATAGTCAATAAACCCTTTCTTTTCGCGTTCTTTTGCCATATTTACCTTTTTGATGACATCATTATAAGAATAATTCGTCACTTTCTTGTTATTCATTTCGATTAGCAAATATGCATGTAATAAAGCTGATACTTTCGATTTGATTTCGACATTCATAGTATCCGTGTAAATTTGAACTTCCGTTAATACATTGAGGTCATTCGTCTCCTTGACAGACGATACAGATGTTAGATTTAATGGGACATCATTTACCAAAGCGTTGTGTTCTCTTCGTCTCATTTTTGAATCTTGGTTCTCACGACGGATAATGTTAGGTTCATCGCTTATGTTAATATAGGTACATAATGATGTGTACAAGCAATACGTAAATAATTGATATATCGTTTCTTTATTGAACAACGAATAAAAGGAAAGAATTTGTTTATTACCTTGTTCGTTTATAATTTCGCGTTGAATACTAGTTTGCACTGGAATCGATTTTATAAATAAATTCATATCAACTAGTTGCACAGACAAATTCTGTAAAATATGATGAATACCACTGTCTCCACGGAAAGCTTCTATTCGGCTATGAAAATCATTCAAAAACGATGCAATATCAGTAACATGGTCATCGGCTAAGCCCCAATGCTTAGGAATGTTTTTATATGTAGTTGCATTATTAAGTAACAATTCAGGATATACCTTCGAGAACATGATAACCATATTTTGTATATATTGAGTCACAATATACATACCATTGTCATATGAATTTACTTGGGTCGGGGATTGTACATCTACTGCCCATTTATCCACGTTTGACAAAAAGTCGCGTAAATTAGAAAAATCTTTATTGGACATATTTCCATATACATCAAAGAATTCCATTATTTTTCTAAACAAACGTTGATTACAACTAGTTAAATATGCGGTTAAATTATCGTGCGCAACAGACGGTGTATCATGCATTTGTTTAGGATTATATTCATTGATAACTAAACGAAGATGTTCTCTTAACCGCTCATCAAATACGGTAGAATCATTTCTGTCCAAATGCTCGATGATTTCATGCAAACCATGTACAATATTAACGGGTTGTTGTTGTTCTAACGGAACAATGTTTCGTTCATTTACTATACTCATAAGACGATTTAATGTATCAACATTGTATTGTTTTCCATTGCGTTTCATAAATTCCATTTTCTCCAATAGAGACCAAGTGGATTTGTATTGAGGTGGTTTTGCACTACAAACAGAGGTCAAATCCTCAGGAATAGGAAGTTTTTTATCAAAATTACAATGGAAAATCATGGCTGCATAAATATTTTCTTCTAATCCACCAGTAGGTATATCAGGATGAATTAAACGAGTCGAATCAGCATGAACAAAATAAGGTCCACTAATTAATTCATGAATGGACTTTTGAAACTTAACCATGGACTGTATTTTTTGTAATAATACTCGAATGTTTGCATTTTGTTCACTAAAATATACAATAGGCTTTATCAAATCCACTGAATCATTGCAACATGCGTTTTCTAAAAAAGGAATAGAACCGGAAGTTTGTAATATTAAATCCTTATCTTTCACAATTTTATTTATCAACTCAACGACACCATACCCGAACGCAGAAATACGACTATGAAGCAACGCAAGCATGTCTGTTTGTGAGACATTTCCCTTTTTAATAGTGTCTATAAGCTCCGTTTTAAAATCGCCGGATATAGGACGTAATGTATTCACAATAGACACGGGAACCACCGGTGGCATAAAATGATGCCACTTGGAAATAAGATGTTCTTCCGGAATATTTAATTCAGGATTTAACGCAATAAACTGTCGTTTACTTGTATATAATTCTTCAATATCATTTCGTTTTAACAAATATTTCTCTATCACATCTTTTATACGAGTCGCAATTTTATCCGCATTCAATTTACTTAAAGAATCCCATGGTTTGATAGAACTTTTCACTTTGTTAACCACGCAAGCAATATATTGTATTCCAGACATATCTTCTACACCAGAAAGAGGATAACCTGTAAACGATTTTACACAACCTGGAAACACACGAGAGGCCTTAAAAGAAGGAATAGCGGTTTGAATACCGACTAATAGTACCGAACTTACTATAACAATAATGCTTTCATTGCGATAATTTATATAAGGTCCTAGTGGCTGGCCATTCTTTTTGAGCATAGCGTCCGACCTTCGTTTATAAGCAGATTCAATCAACACATGTTTATCTATTAGTTCATTTGTTAGACGTAATATAAATTGCTCCATATTTTCAAGTGGTATACTAATGCGTTTAGTGAGAGTTTCTGCAATATTATATATCATTTCAGATAATTCATTGTCATAAACTACTTCTAGTTTCTTTACACCCATTGTATCACCAAGGTCTTTTTCCATAATTGCATGAGAAGTTATGCGGAAACCTGCTTCATCAAACCCTTCTTCTTCACTAAAATCTATTTTGCGTATAACATATCCGCTCTCTTTATCCACAATGGAATCTCCATCATCGCTCATTACACCTAATTTTGCACATATTTCATCTTGTTTTTTACGATAATTTCCACCAGAAACAAACGTAGTTGCCAACTCGTAAATAGAGATGGGAAACAATTTAACGTTGGTCTCAACGCAATAAAACCAATGAGGGGATTCATTTAATTGTTCTACCATAGGAGCTCTAGTAAAATGTTTTACAAAGTTACAAATATCTATTTGTTTTTTGACAAAGTCTTCTTGGCCGAATATAAGTTCTCTTAACTCCATGTGAGGAGATTGAATCAACTCACTTTTATTCGCTAATTTGCCAATTTCATAAGCAACATTGTTTTGTTTCATATCGCGAATTTCACGTAACATTTTATTGCGTTTTAGTAATTTGACATTATATGCTAGTTTAGTTTCCAGTTCTTTCTCAAATTCATCGACGGAAATGGAGTATCGTTTATCGAATTCTTTGACCAATTCCTCTTTGGTGGAATTCTTGATACGAATACGTGATGTATTTTCTGTTTCGCAAATTTTATTTTTTTTATTGTAATAACATTCGTTATTTATATTACATAGTAATGAACGAGTATCCATGAAAGACGAAGGTTCAATTTCGTTATCAACTACCCAAGTATTTTTCAAACGACGAAAATATTGTGTTTTTTTACGAATATCGGCTTCCGTTTTGATTGCGTTCAATTCGGGTTCACTCAATTTTGACTCATCAATACCTTCCTTTAACGTAGGTTTAATTTCTAACAAAGCATAATTACCATCGACCACCTCTCTTTTTTTCATAATGATAGTTTTAGCCAAAGAGGCTGCAACCGCCGTTGCGTAACCATGTCGTTGTGTCAAATTTTCCGCTAAAAAATCAACAAATAATTCGGGTGATACTCTACTTTGCTCTTCTTTATATTTCTCCAAAATGTCATAAGGCGTATCATCAAGTTCTTTATCCACATAAATAACATCCACATTGTTGTCCTTTTGCAATTCTTTTACAGAAGCATATTTTTTTGCCAAAAAGTTCGTTGCGCAGTTTGACGCACGAGGTTGGTCAGGTTGATTCATATCATCAATCTCAGGTTTATTAATGATGTCTGTAATATTGGAAGGTGTAATGAGAGATATTAAGATAGAAGTAATTGCGTCCATATACAAGGTTCCATTGTCCATGGTTATCATACGAGCCAACATTTCATGAGGGGTTAATTTAACTGCATCTTTATCTTCCGGATTCAATAAATTATACACATTAAAAAAAGATTCGGCGACATGTTTATGTTCGGCCAACAAATGAAGGATTATATTTGGTTGATTTACAACGTTATAATTGAAGTGTTTTAACTTGTTAAATTGGACATATTTTTGTTCCAATTCTGTTTTCAAGTTCTTGATTTGGTCTTTTATATAAAAACGAATGACTTTGTATTGTCCATATGTAATATCATCATTATGAATCATAAATGGTTCTAATTGACGCACCAAGCTAACAAACGATAATTTATTTTTAATATATTTGCGGTAGATTTGTAAAATTGTGTTAGTTTGGGGAATAACGGTTTTCAAAAATCGTTCAAACAATTCCGGTTTATCCATATGGTCAACATCTCCTACTATAAATTCATGAATTCCGTCCAAAAGATTTTGTTTGGTATCTGCCTCCATTTTTTCATAGTCAAGTTCCTTTTCCAAATCATCCACAATATGTGGAATAATATCCGTATTTTTATGTAAACTGCGGAATAATTGAAAGTATTGTTGATGTAAAGAAACTCTGTCCAAAATAGACGTGGAAGGTAATTGTATAGCCGAAAAACGAACCACAGAAGAAGGAAGGGATACCAACGATTTTAAACACATTGTATCATTGGGTGTCATTAACGCACGTGTATAAACGGTTTTTCCACTTTTTAACATTTGATTGTCGAGTTTATTTAACCCAAGGTTATACCGCTGTATTATATATTGCCTCTTTGATATGCCGGATTTTGTATAAACAGTACTATTAAAGTCATCCAAATTATCTACAATTGCATCAATATCCGCAAGAACTTGTGTCTTATAAATACAATTATCCATAGTTTCGAACGGATTCATTAGTTCGTGTATCCGCTTTTGCATTAACGTATAATCATTTATCGCATCGACATTTCGAACATAATAATTATGTTGTATGGTTTGGATTGGGTTAAGTGACTCAACCGTACGTTCGCTAATGATGTCTGTAATTTCTGCACTATTATTTACGTCGTATAGTTTACGACGTAGTTTTACAACCGGTAATAACCAATTTAATCGAACATCCATTTTCATAATACGTTGTATAAGGGGTTTATAAAAAGGACCCTTAGTCTTAACATCATATATGTTTTGATTGTCGTCAAATTTGGAAAATTGTTGTCGAAGTAGTTTATACTTTTCAATTAAATTATGAATATTGTCCATCACCCGTTTGGTTCTATCTTGGTTTGGTATGGTAGAAAGCAATTCATCCATCATATCATTCACTTGTATATCAATACCGTACCGTTGTTCTCGTTCAGTCACTTCTACTACCTGCGCAATTTCACCTAGTTCTTCACCATCTGTCAACACTACATCAGCATCCATATACAAATCATGTAATACGTCGCGTATGCTAGGGTCAAGCGGTTTATTTTTGGGAATGTGAATTACAGATTCCCCGCTGTCTGTAAACTCAATCGAGGCAAATTCTTCGTCCGGGCTTTCATATATTTCGCCTTCTTCCAATCCCTGTTTTAACATGGAAAGAGAACCCACTGATTTTAAGGCGGCTGGTTTTTCACGAAGTAAAATCGTATCAATCGGTATATCAATGGGTATTCCTTGGTATTTAAAATCAATATAAATCGTTTTCATGTCAGGATAAGTAATCATCTCAATCATATCTTCTTCCAAATTCGTAATTTCACCGGTGATTGCCGTTGGAATATCTCCTCCAACATGAATAGTTATCCAGGTTTTAGGTAATAATCCATGTTGACGAGCATATCCCTTTTCATCACTCCGGCTTAACAAATTTATCTGTATAATGGATTCATCGGTTAAGTTACCCGACTCGTTCATATTCAGTTGAACTTCTGTCAATGTCGCAACATTGATTAGTTGTATATGGTGATTATCGATGTATTTAATATACATCGTATTTTCATGTAATGCATCATTTGTCGGCGAAATTAGTTCAATAATATCACCCAATTCCAATGTGATTGATGAATTTAAATCATGGGGGATTTCATCTACATTTGTTGTTGACATATCCATATTGGAATAATAAAATATATATTATGTATCTAAATTATATTTGCACAAAACGACTTTTGTATAGAATGTTGACAAGACTCGGTCAAAATAAGTTAAAGATAATTGAACAGTAAGTATTACATAAAACTTGTATAGGAACTATGTTTCATGTTCATACCAATATTTATCATAAACGTATTCATCAGCAAGCATCTATTTACAATAACAAACTATACAACACATTATATTACGATGAAACTATGATGTGCACAGATGATATGGAAACAGGTATGTATCGGTCAACTATTATATCTATTCCTGAACGAAAATTGTTGGCGTTTGCACCGCCCAAATCACTTTCATGGACAAAATTTAAATCATTATACCCTAGTTTGGAAAATATAGTAATGCATGAATATATTGACAGTAGAATGTTACAATTGTTTTATGATGATAGGATTCGTTCATGGATAGTAAGACCCATTATGACAAATCAGGAATACAAGTTACCGATTAATATCGACGAACATGCATTTATAATTGCAGCACAAGGGAATATTTCACAACCACTGAATGAATTAGCTATATTAGAATATTTACCTAAAAACTATTCTTACACATTTGCAATACGTAAACAATATACGTTTCATTCTTCCCTATATTTACTTGCTGTATACCAAATACATGAAGCAAATATGATAACGTACATACCGCAAAATGTATTTCAACATTGGCCAGTATTTGCAACCATCAATGGCGTTATATGCTTTCCTAAAGAATATAGTATTGGCAATTCATATGTAGATTTAATGGAGGATATTTATTACAATTATACACCAAAGAAATGGGTACTAACAAATAATCAAACTGGATTGCAGACGAATATTGCAACAAATGAATATAAGTTAATGAAACGGAGCGAAGAGTTGAATAGTTGGACAAAATACCAATATTTGTGTCTACAGCGCAGCCAATGTGTGGATATTTATATTAATTTCTATCCATCATATAAACGACAGTTTTATCCCATAAAACAGTTATACGACTGGTTTATTCGAACAGTGCATGAAATGTATATTCATTATTATATTAAAAAAACGGCATCCGACATACCTCTCAAGTATAAGAATCACATTGAGCAAATACATAAATTGTATTATCTAAAATCATTAAATAACAAGAAACCGCGACTTGTCAACAAAGATTTGATTAAACAATATTTCGACAAAAAAAGTCCATATGAACTGCAAACTATACTAAATACATATGAATACATCATGGCGGAATATATACCGATTTAACCAGTTTCGACTCATATATGTATTCAAATAATACACATATGAAATGCAATAAACATATTACATAGAACTATACATTTCAGATAACTTACTTAATTTTAAAATATAGGAAGCACAGTGAGACTTATTTGTTTCATCCATAGTACGGATAGGACCTCGAACTTTGTCAATCATTTTCATCAGCTCTTTGCCATTGGGTACATTCTGTAAATCAGCACTATAATCTTTATCAAAAAAGAAGGATACATCTCCAACATTAATAACTTCTGCATAAGGCAAATATACCATCTTAAACCATGATTTAACCAAAATAGTAGGGTTCATTTGCTTAAATGTCATCATGGACGTTTTGGCAGTGACAATATCTTCCTGCTCAGGATAGATGCTAATAATATCATCAATAAATGACATCAATAGTGTATTGAACGCCTTATTTACAGAACTTTTATCTGTCATAGTTGTAATATAGTTTTATATATTCTTTTTATATTTTTTACACTAATAGATTTGTAATATATTATGCTGGTCCGCGTAAATTTGGAGGTGGGTTCTTAAATTTCGAAAATAATGATTGAGTACATATCATAACTCTAGCGTCATTACGGCGAATAGCTTCTAGATGAAATTTACGATGTTCACAATCATCATATAAATATGGTACAATATTATCACCTGTTAAATTTATTTGTTGTAAAACCATATTTGCTGGAAATAGTTCTGGATGTATAGTTGAACTATAGGAACAATTTAAAAATTTGTTGGTTTTGTAAATGGCAAATCCGTTAAATGCAGAATACACGGGTATTAAATCATTTGGGCGATTGATTTTATAATCGTCTAATAGTCTGTTAAATGTAAGTCTCATATTATTTACCACAACCGGCCAATTATTAAAATGAAAAAAACTATAAATATAAGGGTCAAATGAAAGTGCCCATGTATCATAATATCCGGCTTCTCTGTCAAACGATATAGCGTCCCATGAGTCATGGTTGTCTAATACGGATTGTAATACATGTATGTTTATATTACCAATACATGCATACTCATTTGTATCCATCATGATAAAATAATTATAATCCACAAAACCTTCGCGTATAGAATCTAACATCGAGTTTCGTGCAACAGCGATATTCGCTGTTCTTAAATGCGATTTCGGCTTTTTGTTGATAATAATATTCATAGAATGATTATATTTTGTTTTAAAATCTTGCAATAACGGTAGAGAATTGTCGGTTGATTCATCGTAAAATACAATTACATCTAATACGTCAAAGCATTGCGCCATTTGTTTAATATTATCAAAACAATAAGGTAGTCCAACTTGACTATTATATACACATAAGCATACAACACATTTCATTTGTTAATATGTTACCTATATATTTTTAATTAAATTATACTACATATATTAAGTTAGTTCATCCATTCGTTTTTGTTGCAATTTATCTAACGTCATATCATTCGATATTTTATCTGGACGATAATTGTCAGGTGGAGTATTAATTAGATGAATATCATCTTTGACCGATATATAATTATACATTTGTCTAGCATTGCTATTACCCTTTGCACTTAAATCTTCAGGTGTCATTGAATAACTTGTAAACTTTTCGGATACAATATTCGTTCCACCATTCGAAGTTGCTAAATGATACCCACTTGGTTCAATCGAGCCATTAATCGTAGCAGTGACTCTGTTTTTTATTTCTGGATGTAAATACTTTAATATATCGTCGCCCATGATAACACGATATTGCTGCTTAATTAATAATAAAGAAGGTACACTATGTATGTTTGGTGGCATAACCACTTTTCCACCATTTTCGAGCGTTATGTACACTTGACCATTTGCGGGATCACGTGTACGCTTATCTATACAAATAAAGCTAAACTTATTAGTTAAGTTACTTTTTACTAAAGTTTGTATAACATTTTGGGAATGCTTGCAATAATTACTATAATATAAAATATCCATGAGTTATTTTATATTATATGGAAAAAAAGGATTTTAAAAATGAACGGATTTAGTTCATTGTTCCAACACACATAGAATGTAATAATCTATTTTGGAAATAGAAAATGGCATAACCTAAAGCAACGGAAATTGTTTGCATGTAAAAGTCCGCTCCCTTACGTTTGGTAATTCCAACGACAAGGGATGTCACCAATAAAATTGCCAATAATACAAATCCAATGATGGATAAGAAGTAGAAGTAGTCGCAGTATCTGCGGTCAAGGGGGCCAAAGAGAGTATTCATAGTATCATCCATGTTGATGGGTATAATATATGCCAAGAAAAATAAATAATTGTAATAAGTTTCTACTAAATAATTAACACATACAAATGAAACAATAATATACAAGTTTTGAATACAAAATCAAATTTTATAAAGTACAACTTACTCTAATGATATTCAATGAAACCTGAAATAACATAAAAAAATATAGTATAATTTATATACAGACCAATGGATAATATTGCAGTATGGAAAGTGTTAGACAAATATTTTGAAGATAACCCACAATGTTTAGTAAGACACCACATTGAATCTTATAATGATTTTTTTAAACATGGTATTTTTCAAATATTCAATGAAAAAAATCCGGTGAAACTGCAAACGCGTTATGATTCAAATATTGATGATTATCGGTCACAATGTATTATGTATTTTGGTGGAAAAGACGGTAGCAAAATCTATTTCGGCAAACCTGTTATATACGATGATAATAACGCGCATTTTATGTATCCAAATGAGGCTCGTCTAAGAAATATGACATACGGTATAACAGTTCATTATGATGTAGAGATTGAATTCATTGATATTTTAGAGGAAGGTGAAATGCCTACTATCGTTGGAACAGAAAACACGATACAAGAAGAAACTGAAACAGAAGTAAATGAAGAGAAAAAAACCGAAGGAGGCACTCAAGCAGTTCCTCTTCGACGAAAACATGCAAAACGAACACAAGCAGAACTAACCCCGGCAGAAATGGCTTTGTTTAAAGAGGCTACGGCAAAATCGATGGAAACATCGAACCGTCAAAAACGCACGTTAGTTTTAGAAAAAATCTTTCTTGGTCGGTTTCCTATCATGGTGCAATCAAATCATTGTATTTTATATGGATTGTCGCGTGAATTGCGTCATACTATGGGGGAATGTTCTAATGACTTGGGTGGATACTTTATTATTGACGGAAAAGAAAAAACGGTCGTATCGCAAGAGAAGTTCGGTGATAATATGCTCTATATACGCGATGTGCACGATGATACTTATTTATATTCTGCGGAAATTCGTTCCGTATCAGAAAATGTGTCCAAACCAGTTCGAACATTATCTGTAAAAATCATGGCTCCGACGAGTAAATTCACGTTTAAAAATATTGTAGTTAATATACCAAACGTTCGTAAACCGGTTCCATTGTTCATAGTTTTCAGGGCATTGGGTATAATCAGTGACAAACAAATCATAACCACTTGTTTATTAGATTTAGATAAGCATGTCAATATGATTGATTTATTTGTCCCATCTGTTCACGATGCAGGAGGTATAATGAATCAAGTAAATGCGTTGAAATATATTGCTACACTAACCAAGGGGAAAACGGTTCCCCATGCACTCGAAATATTAGCCGACTATTTTTTGCCACATATAGGTGAAATGAATTTTACACAAAAGGCTTATTATTTGGGGTATATTGTATTCCGTTTGTTATCTGTTTATACAGGGGGTGAACCACCTACTGACCGCGATAATTTTAAATACAAGCGTATAGAGTTAGTGGGTACGTTAATGTATGACCTGTTTCGGGAATATTATTCGTTACTACAACATCATATACATCAGCAATTTGAAAAGAAAATATTTTTCAATCAAGCATTATATGCAGATAATTTATATGGATTAATACAAAAAGAATATAAGGAAATATTTGGCGAACGCATAGTAGAAAGTGGATTCAAAAAAGCGTTCAAAGGTAATTGGGGGTCTCAAACACATACAAAGCGTATTGGCGTGGTGCAAGATTTGAACCGATTGTCGTTTAATTCTGCATTAAGTCATTTACGTAAAACAAATTTGCCATTAGATGCAAGTGTAAAGGTGGTTGGACCACGTGTGTTACATAGTACACAATGGGGATATTTTGACCCGATTGATACCCCCGATGGTGGAAATATCGGGCTACATAAACATCTATCTGTTACCACGTATATTACACAAGGATATTCACGCGAATTAATTATAAAATGGTTACGTGAAAAGGTTTCGATGAAATTGTTGGAAGAATGTACACCTAATTTATTAGCATCCTTAACAAAAATAATTGTGAATGGATATTGGGCAGGTGCGGTGTATGAACCCATTGAAACTGTACAAAAAATAAAGTTATTTCGTCGCAATAGTTTACTACCTATTTATACTAGTGTTTCGTTTGATATACAATTAAATACCATTTTCATATATACAGATGCAGGTCGCGTATGTCGCCCGATATTTTATCGTGATGATGATACGAATAAAATGTCCTATGATAATGATAAAATAAAACAGCACTTGGCTGATGGCTCATTTACATGGAATGACCTTATCTCTGGTTTTAATCGTAAAAAAATACAAGGTTTTAATCCAAATGATTACAACATATACGAATTACATGAATTATATGAAAATATTGACGCAGAATCAAATCCTGCGAAATTAGCACGTTTTTTACAAGAAAAGGCGATTATTGATTATATTGACACGAATGAAACAGAAGGTACGTTAATCGCTATGAACGCGGCTGAATTAGAAAAAAATAAACACAAGAATCATACACACGTTGAAATACATGAATCGCTCATTTTTGGCACAATGTGTAATTTAATTAATTTTCCTGAGAATAATCCTGCAACACGTAACTCATTTTCATGTGGACAAAGTAAACAAGCAGTATCAATGTATCATACAAACCATCAAGTGCGAATGGACAAAACGGCGGTTGTATTGGTTTCCGGACAAGTTCCGTTGGTTAAACCTAGGTACTTGAAGTATATTAACAATGAAGAAAACCCGTACGGGGAGAATGCCATTGTAGCAGTCATGTGTTATACTGGATATAATGTGGAAGATGCTATTTTAATAAATGAAGGCGCATTAAAACGTGGTCTATTTCGAACTACATATTACAGTACATATGAAATGCATGAAGAGAAAAGTCAATCTAGTGATTCGACGATTGAAAAAACGTTTATGAATATAGAAAAACAACATAATGTAATCGGTACAAAGCCTGGATATGATTATAGTAAACTAGATAACTATGGACTTGTAAAAGAAAATACAGAATTAGATGATAAAACAGTATTAATCGGCATGACTACGTCAAACTCTTCTGCAAGCGAAGTAAAAGTAGATGCATCGAAAACACCTAAAAAAGGACAGCTCGGCATTGTTGACAAAACATTTATTACCGAAGGTGAAGAAGGTACACGCATTGCAAAAATAAGAGTTCGAGAAGAACGTATACCAAATATTGGTGATAAAATGGCATCGCGTGCGGGTCAAAAAGGCACCATTGGATTAGTTATTCCCGAACGTGATATGCCATTTAATGCCGACGGTATTCGTCCCGACCTTATTATTAATCCGCATGCCATTCCATCTCGTATGACCATAGGTCAATTTGTAGAAACGATTACTGGTAAGGCATGTGCTATGTATGGTGCATTTGGAGACTGTACTGCATTTAATAACGACGGTTCAAAAATTGGTATTTTTGGTGATTTATTGTGTAAATCTGGGTATCATTCCAGCGGAAATGAAGTATTATATAATGGAATGACCGGTGAGCAGTTAGAAGTTGAAATATTTATGGGACCCAATTATTACATGAGATTGAAGCACATGGTGAAAGATAAGATTAATTATCGTGCTTTAGGACCTCGTACTGCACTCACTCGACAACCGGTAAGCGGGAGAGCAAACGACGGTGGTTTACGTATAGGCGAAATGGAACGCGATGGTGTTATATCACATGGCGCAAGTGCATTCTTAAAAGAATCTATGATGGAGCGTGGTGATAAATATAAACTAGCTGTATGCAATACAACCGGTATGATTGCTATTTATAATCCGGCAAATAATCTATTTATGAGTCCAATGGCCGATGGACCAATACGCTTTACTGATAATAATAATAATAATAATAGTCAACTGAATCTTGAAACCGTTAGTAAGTACGGTAGAAGTTTTAGTGTGGTTGAAGTACCATACTCATTCAAGTTATTGATACAAGAATTACAAACAATCAATGTACAAATGCGCATTATTACAGAGGATAATATTGACCAAATTGAAAATATGTTATTTTCAAATAATGCAAACTTACTTACTATGGATAAGCTTTTAACACCAAATTCACTTATACAGCATATTAAACAGAATTTGCGTCAAGGTGATGTAGGTAAACATAATCTTACCCCAGATAGCATCACATCCTCTATAGAAAGTCCAGATAGTGTTCCATATGCACCTTATTCGCCTGTTACTCATACTGATATACAAGCGGCTCAGGCAAATATGGAGTCCCCTGAATACCGCCCCGATTCATTGTCTCCTGGATATCATCCGGAATCTCCCTATGTTCCAGAAAAACATAATGAAATAGAAAATTCCCCGGATTACCCGCCACCAAGTAAAAGTCCACCTGTGCAATTCCCGGGTTCCCCCGATTACCCGCCACCAAGTAAAAGTCCGCCCGTGCAATTCCCGGGTTCCCCCGATTACCCGCCACCAAGTAATAGCCCACAAGTACAATATGCAGGTTCAAATGAATCTTTATCAGATATATTTCATAAAGGCGAATCAGTCATTTTTAGAGGCGATTCAAACCCACGTCGAATATGGAGTATTAAAAATATAGGTGATAAATTTATCACAATTGAAACAGACGATATGTCAGGTTTAGATGCAGCCGATACGGTTAAAGTGGTGACTAGATTTGATATATATAAACCAGGTGACTTTGCGTATACTAGTGAAGATGTTCAGCCATTATACACCCCTCAAACAGAACTACATAATCAAACGATTCATGATGAGAATCATAATAATTCATCAAACGTCCCATCCATTAATATTAAAATTGTAAACGGAAATGATATGACAGAACCGTCTGGAATGGCGACAATTCATGCAAACGATATGAATAATGCGGATAATAATTTGAACATGTCCTCGCCAAATATTAAATTTAAATCAACCACTGCCCCCGAAACAAAGATGGCAGAGCAGCCTAGTAATGAACTAGATTTTAGTAAAGGAATACTCATTAAAAAGGTATAAGCATATAGTCTCTGTTGAAAAATTGATACTTTATAGAAAAAATATAAAGTATCAAATATTAGTATACATTATATAATGAGTACAACAAGTAATAAAATATTATCTGTCTATAATTCTCGTAATACTCTCATTGAAATAATGGAGTATAAAGGGTATAATGTGGAAGATTACAATTTATTTAGTATTAATGAGGTAGATGCAATGTACAAAAATAACCAACTAGATATGTTGTTAACACATAGCAAAAACAATCGTAAAGCATACATTAAATATTATTTGAAGGCAAAACAAATCAAGAAACAAGATTTAGATGATATTATCGAAGACCTCTATTTAATAGAAAATACATTAACAAAAGACGATTACCTTATTATTGTCACTGAAGATGAACCTAATGACACTATCATTGCGAAAGTGAAGTATTTATACGAACATGACGGTATTTTTGTAGTCATTCACAATATGAAACGCTTACAATACAATATATTAAATCATATCTTGGTACCAAGTTCAAAAATTTTAACACCCAATGAGGTTGAAGCATTAAAACATAAATATAATTTAGTTTCACTTAACCAATTGCCCGAAGTTTCTAGATTCGACCCACATTCACTTGCTATTTGTTTACGTCCAGGAGAAGTATGCAAATACGACAGAAAAAGCATTACTGCACTAACTACGGAATATTACAGAATTTGTGTATAACTATTTAATCTTTCAATAATGTATAATGGCAAAACTCAGTTATAGTGATTATCCTTTTTTTCATAAATCAAGTACAAATAATAATGAACCAAATGACAATGAGCCAAAACCAATCATAGAAGGTATTGCCAATTTTTGTGCACTAAATCGTTCCTATGCAAATCAGTATCCTCAAGGATGGGCAAACTTAGGACAAAATATTAATAAGGCGAATGCACAAAATGCGGGTTCTAGTTACACAAACAGTATGAATCAAAGATTAATGAGTCAATACGATGGTGCGGATAAATATGGATATAGTAGATACAAATATACATGTGAAAATGTGAATGGAACCATTCGAAATCGTAACAATCAACTTGTTTCGGGTGGGTATGTTTATGCATATTCTACTGATTTTAATACAAAAAGAGGGGGAAGTGAAGTGGGTTCGAATGGCCAGTTTTCAAGTCTAAATGTAAAATTAGTTTCTAGTGATGAAAATTATGTATTTGCTTATGAAGAACCGAGTGGCAGAACGTGGGCTCTCAAAGTGATAAACGGGTCATCGGTGGTAAAATGTCAAACAGCTGCATATAGTTTACAAATTACCGAGCCAAAAAGATTTGGTGGGGACGATGAAACTCGTGACCCTAACGGAAAACTAAAAAATACGGACCTAAGAAACTCGGGTGCAGAATTACGTTATAATGGAATGAAAGCTATATATAGTGACACGCTTACAAATACTGTAAATTTAGGATTGGGAATCATCCTTGCGTCCTTTTTTATTGTACGTTCACAATAAATATAATCTGTTTATTTGATATACTGTACGGACTCTTATGGATATTAAAAAACAAATTAATCATCATAATAAAAATATGAACCACTTTGAAAATACGTATTATTTTAATCAACGAGCACTATTAGACGCAATGAACTTAAGTGTTGGCATATTAGTTACCGGAATCATGATATATAAAATGAAAAATTCAAATATATGAACAATATATAATGAGTAATATTTTGGATAAAAACACATATAACAAAAACCAGGAAAAATATTCGGCGGATAGACACCAAAGTACATATTTACAAGAGCAAACGAATAGCATCTACTTTGTAAACATGATTTTATTTTTCTTATATTATGGACTTTTGATTTACTATACATATTACACATATGGAATGTTTAGGTATAGTAATTTATTTTATAAAAAACTATCCATGATTATACTGTTATTTGCATATCCGTTTATCATATACCCGGTAGAATATGGTGTATATAACATGGGAAAGTATGTAGTAAGTTTCGTCTATACGAATATATATAATACGGATAGTTGGTAAAATATTATATTATAGTACTATAATATAATAGAAAACTACATATAATGCAACAGTGTAACATATGCTCTTCCAATCCAAAAAATAAAATATTCAACTATCATGTGTTTGATAGAAACGAGCTTACTTTACATACAAATCCAAATAATACGCCGGGCGTATTAATTGAAGGTTTAGACGTATTAGATAAGGCAGAAAAGGGTACAGAGACTGTAACAGAATTAGATAACGTATATGCCAATTATGTTTCATGTAACATATCAAATAAAGCGAACTGTATAAAAATATATGATCGATACGAGGCCCAGTCTAAAGTAGTTAGTAAATTGGAACCACCACGAACAACCGCATTAATGACATATAATACATGCAACAATCTTAAAAATCAATGCCAAGGGATTAATACAACTATGTCTAACTCACAAGCAAGTATAAATAATTACAGCAGACAAATTAGTGGAAAACAACGTGAACTAAATAGGTGTAGGTATAATCGATGTAATAGAATAAAATCGACTATTAACAGTTATGAAAGAACTATAAACGCATATGATAATTATATCAAAAGAAGTGAAAAATGGTACAAAGATAATCGTTGTGATTCGATGTGATTTAGTAATTTTTACGAAGTTTTATTCTAACTAATATATAGAATAAAACAAAACAATGTCAGGTTTTGATACTACAATGACCACCCCACAGTTTAAAGCGTACAAGGCTAGAGTAGAGCCAGGTATCGATATGGAACGCGAACGATATAGGAAAGTATATGGTAATTCACGTAGAAGAGAACGACCCTATCATAATAATATTAAAAGTTATAACAGTCGTAATCGTACATTACGCCGCAATATTAATCATGCTAATGCAAGAAAAAGGCCATACGAACAATATAATGCTAGATTATGGCAGGGCAGAGGGCGGTTGCGAGGTTGGTTTGCAAGACGTTATCGTCGCAACTATGATAGAGCAATTGGAGCCAATAATGCACAAATCGCCAATATCAATCGAGCGGTAGGACACTATAATTCTCAAATAAATAATAACAATAATAATATAAATCGTTCGCAAAGAGAACTAAATTCTATACGCGGTGAGAGTCATAAAACATATAATAAACTTACTCAAAAAAACAGAGAAAAATCCACATTAATTAGACAAACGAGATATTATGAGAACCGAAACAGGACATGTTCAAACACAAAACGAAATATTGCATCATACAATAGAACAATAGTATGGTTTCGAAATCAAATAGTTAAATTAAAACGTAAATATGAAGATTGTACTAATAAATACAATAAAAACTGTTCTCAACAACAACAACAAAAAAAGCGAGATGAAATTGCAAATTTAATTAAAACTCGCGAAAACGTTATAAATGACTTAAATGCAAAACAAAAAGACTTTAAAACTATATGTAATAACAAAATAGTACCCTGTAATAAAGAGTATGATTTTCTTCAAAATAAAAGCAAAGCATATAACGTAGAAAATGACCGTAAACAGAAAATCTATCAAGACTATAATCTTTGCATGGACCCGAACCGAAATGTTTGCAAAGACAAATACAAAGATTTATTAGATAAGCAAGCCATGGTTAGTGCAAATATCAAGGAAAAATTTACTGCATTTAAAGATTATGATTCTCCTTATACTACACAGTCAAAAGTTCATTCAAATTACAACACCATCAAACGTAACCGCGGAACACTTCAACATAAATTGCGAGACTTAGATGAATTTAATAAAGACCAAACGAGTGAAACGTCAAAATACGCAGGTCATAAGCAGAAATATGATAACGCCGTGTATACGAATGTTTTGTTAACGGCACTAACTACGTCATTATTATATTATGTATTTACAGAGCTTTAGTAACAATATTAGTAACAATATTATATAATCATATCTTATAATATTATTAACATGGAATATACTCCATATACCCCATATTCTCCACTTTCAAATAATGCAACCCCGATAACTGAAGAGTTTAATACAAGCAGAAGGGCATCTAGTTATTCAGGGTATGCGGCTCAAATAGGAGCGATTGCTAATGTATACAGTCGTTTTGAAAATGGAAAAAACACAGCAATCATTAATCAAGATGACATACAAAAACTTTTAAAAGAAAATGCAGAGTTACAAAGACATAAAAAATATAAAAAATATATTCCCTTTAACGGTAAAGACCGCCCAACTGCAGCTGATGAACTATTGCGCGATAAGTTGCAATTAAGCGATACATATAATCAAACATATATTCTTGGAACAATTGCAGTCGCATCTTTAGTCATATTGTCATTTTATATATAGAAAAATGTTTGATTAATATATAATGGCAACTACCCCACACCCAAATAATACATTAGACGTGTTAAAATCCGCACAAAAAATATTAGATGATTTAGGTCCTGATATTGTTGGTGTTAATCGCAATCAATTAAGTAATGATATTAGTACATTATCAAAAGTTACTAATGAAGCAGACGCCGAAAATAAAAAATTATTACTTGAACAGGATAAAATCAAAACACTAATCAATGCGGAAAATGAACGTATACAAACAAATATACGAACGGCTGAAAACAACTTGTTCACAAAAAAACGAAGCGCAGAATTTAATGAAAACCGTAGAATGTACACGGAACATTATAATCAAATGCTTTTTGTTGCTACTATTGCACTCGGTTTAATTGTATTAATTGTCATCATAACTCGACAATTTACATTTATACCCGGATTTGTGCAAGTTGGATTAATTATATTGATTGGAACAGCTGCAGGTATTAAACTGTTTATGTTATATAACGTTCTCAAAAGCCGAGTATATACAAATTACAATGAATTGAAATTAGATAAGCCTGCAATGGACTTGACTAATAAGGATAACACAACGGATGCAACTGGAGCATCTGCGATAGGAGGTGTCGCTAGTACAGCAGGTTCGACTGACCCGAATTCTTCTACATGTATTGGTCCTGCATGTTGTGATAGTGAAAATAATATAGTATGGAATGAAAGTTCTCGCAAATGTACCTACCAAGCTCCTTTCGGCAACATGTTTGCATTTAATGCAGAGAGATTAAAATACAATAGAGATATTGTATCGCCAAACTCACCGAGTGAAGTAAATATGTACAGTAAAGTCTAAGTATACAATATAGGATGCAATATAATATCGAAGAAAGTGAACGTTTATTTCAACAAAAATATATTCATCAGCAAAAAACGGTGGAAAATTTGGTTTGGTACAATACACTATTACTAGTTGTATATTATGGTTGTATTATAGTCGCAATATACACTTTAGTAACTAAATATGACTACAGTATGTATGCTAAAATTATTATAAGCATTTTCGCCATTTCTTATCCTTTTATTATTTCTTTTATTGAAAACTTTATCTATACGTCATTACAGTTTATTGCCGTCATTTTAACAGGTGAAATATCAAAGTAGAATGATATTATATTTAGTAAAAATAGACAGCAGAAAAAGAACATTCCTTGCAAATAAAAAAGTATACAACAATCGTTGGTCATCAACTGTAAAGTAACCTCATATGATACAATAATCATTATTATATCACATCATTATCCCTCCACCAATAGATTATAAAGTGTTAACATCAATCTCATCACTCTCATCACTATCTTCTTCACTATCTCCGGTTTCGGTAGGCATTTCATCACGTTCATATTTAATACGAACACCTGACCATGTCTGTTGTCGTTTACGACCAAATTCTTTATCCATATATTCATGTAATTCTTTGGGACTGGGTCCGCGACCGCCATAGTTCGACATATACCAAATCGAAAATTCATTGTTCAATTCCATTTGTTTAATGCGACCATTTGCTTCTCTTACAATGCGGTCACGAATAAACTCTGATATATAATCCTGGCTCTGTCTGTATTCATTGCTTTTAGACATGACTATACTGCAATCACGTACTAACCCTCCAGTTTTAAATACAATGTCTACCAACATGGCCGCAAATACTTCCTTCCATTCATCGAATTTTTCTTCAATATTCTTGTCTAACATGAACTGATACGGCTTGTCTGGGTCGTCATCTACCGGTGTTTCCGTAAACAATGACTTGAATGGAACAACCCGAATACGTCTCCATGTACCATGGTCGTTCGCTTTAACTCCCATTAATGCATTACATGCCACGGCTAATTTAAACTGTGGAATAAACGAAATTGTTTTCGGCATATAAGGTGCTCTACCTTGAATCGGGTCCTTACCACTTGTCAGTTGTTTCATCATACCTTCATTGATAACATCCCCTTTGCTTGGCTCTTGCATAACTGCATACCGAATTCCTTTCAATTGGACTATTTCAGGAGCGAGACCACCAACTTTACCTCTTTTTTCTGTCACTAGAGTCGTAGGTACATCACCCTTGTATTGTCCCAATACCTTTTCCATGAGGTTCATCAATACGGACTTTCCATTCGAACCAACACCAATATACATATTAAAAGTCTGGTTGGCAGATGTTCCAATCAATGTAGACGCCAAATGTTCCCACATGTATTTACACAGTTCTTTGTCTGGAAACAATTTGTTCATAAAGTCATGTATTTCATCCATAATCTGCTTATGCTTGACTGGGTTCAATGGTACATAATCGATATTAGTGCAGAGCGAAATGATATCTTCCGGTTGTCCTTTGCGAAAACAGTTTTCCTTAAAATCAATTACACCATTATTAAAGCACAACAAATACGGGTTTGTATCCATTTTTTCTAAAAAGGACCCATCATAAAACAACTCCTTTGCTTCTGTCATAATATTCTTTTTATCATTTGTATTTGCCAGCCGATTACTAATGGCTAATATTTTTAATGAACGATTCTTTTGAAATTCGGGTTCTTTATCCAAATCTACTGTTTTTTCAACCGGGGTAGACGCAGCATCTGCCAAGCTATTTGAACCTTTTTGATTATATAATGCACGTAATGATTTCGAAATAGAAAGACGTAGACTTGTACCTGCATCAATATCTTCCCATCTATTATTCTTATAACGATACCATATATTTTTCGTAACACTTACACAAACGTACTCATGCTTGTACATTTGATATAGCACATTTGCTAAGTCAAAATCCGGAACACGTTCTTTAATATTAAACGAATTAATTGTATGTTCAATATAATAATCGACAGTCCCGTGCAAAATACGATTATATTCTTCCGGGACGTCGGTTTTCGCCCAGTGTATCAACGACAACCTTGTTAATCCACCATGCAATCTTAAATCGAACTTTCTCCAAATATCACATAATTCTGGGATACTACTGTACGAAAATACACTGGATTTCGCACTAAACGCAATCCATACAATTAACAGCTTGGTACTTGTATTTCGCAACACCCAGCCTACCCGCTTCCATTTATCATAGGAACCTTGCCCATAGTATTGCTCTGGAAGAATCATTGTATAATCGTACATTGTTTTCAAATGATAATCATTGATGGAATCGGAAGTTACTTCAATAAAATTATTTACCATCACTTCTAGTTCATCCTTATTACGTATACATGCGATTGTACTAATATCGTCTAATATATCCGCACGATGTTGTGTTTCAGCTGCTGCACAATTTGAGTTAGATTGTGTACGACTTATCGGTCGCGACGAAGAATCTGTAAATTTCTTATATTCATCTACAAAATCGTTTCGCATAAATAATACTGCATTTGACCGATAACGCACTGACAATTTGTGTATTTCTGCCTCCATATTCAATTTGGATACAGGAACGTCTCGATTGATGATTTCATTGTCTGCGGGGTCAACCGTAATCTTACATACGCGTGTCAACTTATATCGCTCGTGTCCAGGCTTTCTTGAACCATACAGTTGCCAATTTGTCGTTCCTTTACTAATACCCTCATCAAATACATCTGGCCAAGTATTAATTAAGGGTAAATCTGCCCATACTTCCTTTATTTTAGTCATTACTCGAGTACGCAACATCTGCTGTATTGCATGGTCCGCCTGTATACCAATCAACATATGAATACCATCCTTCGTACAATTTTTCTCTTGTACGCGATTTACAGATGGTTTTTCAAAAATATAGACTGTAAATGCAGTGCTTTCGTCCATTTGATATATTTGTTTTAATTCTTCTAAATATATATCAATCAGGTCATCAATATGTTCCTTTGTATATTGTCGTTCATCCGTATCGTACGTATGACGTAAATCAAGGTCAACTAATATAGGTCCGTCATTATCTCGTTGTTTCTCCGTCAAATATTCCTTTTTATTTTGAGAAAGAACATCTCGATAATAAAGGTCTATGAACGTTGGATATTCTGCATCCGTGATGTTGTATGAACCTCCTGATATACCAGAATTACTATCACCAATACGTGTATTTGTAATGACAACATTTGGGTCATTTTTCTTTTTAGCAATATGTTTTGTTAAGAAATCAAATACATCACGATAATCAGTAATATGTGGTATTATTTTTGAATTAGACGATGAAACTGTGTTATTAGATTCCATCATTTTTGGTTTGGTTATATTAATGTCTTATTTTTATTTTCATTTCAATAAATCAATTTTTCAAATAGAATTACATGGCTTGCTTACTTATTTAAGGTCAATGTAATTGAAAAATTGATATTCGTTCAGCCCCGATTGTGTAAAATAATATTCATAATATATATAGCATTAAAATGAAGTTTTGCGAACAATGCGATAATATGTATTATATCAGTGTAAACATAGATGACCCTAACAAGCTTGAACACTATTGTCGTTACTGCAAACATATAGATTCATCCATATCACAAGACGGCGGATGCATATTAGATGTTCAATCGAATAATACAGAACAACACATTTCACGCATTGTGAATAAATATACTAAGTATGACCCAACATTACCACACAGCTTTCATATTAAGTGTCCTAATAATAAATGTAAAACAAATCTTACAGAAACGAACGCTAAGCCTGATGTTGTATATATTCGGTACGACGATGCAAACATGAAATACTTATACATTTGCACGGTATGTGATACTACATGGAAAACCAACCAACAGAATTAGGTATCCATGTATTTCTACGGTATCCCTTCCTTCTTATAATAAACTACATGAAATTTTACAATACTCTTCTTATTCTGCCTTATTATTTTTTATCATTAACTCATCTACTGAAAAATTGATTTAATTATTTAGAAAATAAGATATACATATAATATATCCGTGTTAATAATGAACCCTACTCAAATACAACAGCTTTCACCAGACACTGATAGTGATGATGAGCGTGTTATTCCTCCTCCCCCGGCGGACAATGATGAAATAGAAAATCAAACTGATGACGATGATAGCGATAGTGATAGTGATACTGAAAATATCCGTCCACCTCCACCTGAACACGAAGATGACGATGAAGACGACGATGACGATGACGATGACGATGATGATAGTGAAAACAGTGATGCAGACGAAGATGATGAACCGAAAGATATATTTACGCGCAACACACCGCCAACTACAAAAACAACCCCATCAAATAATCAAATCACAAACATTGATTATGATACCGAAACAGACGACGATAATGACGACGAAGACGATAATTATTTACAAAAATTTAATGAAAATTTGCAACAACAAGTTATTGCAGATTATCATCCCGAAATGAAATCACACAATTATGATGAAATTACTACTTTATCAAAGGTAGTAAGAAATGAAGTTGGTGCAATTGTAGACCCTTTACATCGTTCTGTCCCGTTTATTACTCGTTATGAGAAAGCAAAAATTATTGGTGAACGAGCGACACAGCTTAGTGCAGGAGCGGTTCCTTTAATAGATGTTGAAGACAATGTTATTGATGACTACATTATCGCGACAAATGAATTTAATCAAAAAAAAATTCCATTCATTATCAAACGTCCCATGCCAAATGGTGGATGTGAATATTGGCGATTGGAAGATTTAGAAATATTGGTGTAAGCAAAATCATTCAAACTTATAACAATATACTTGTAACTATTTTTTTGCTAATTTATGATTTCCAGTTTTTACCACAATCCAAACATGTAATAAATATGGTCGCTGGTTCATCCGCGCTCCTAGTTTGTAATTCATAATACGTGCAGCGTTTTGACTTGCATTTACGACATGTAAACATATCAGTAGATGCTTGTATATTAGTAGTATATTTAGTTGCATCACGCTTTATTTTTTGTTCAATTAAGTCTTTCCATCTAGTTTGGTTCATTTCTTGATGTGTCATAAATGCCAAGCTTTGAGGGGTAAGTTCTTTTGTGACCAACTGTTCTAATAATTCCGTATTCTTTAAATTTATGAAAATACTACGCAAACGGTCAATGTACAATTGAACAAACAGCGGATTATCCCATTTTTTTATTATTTTTCTACTGGTTCCTTCTTTAATGGCATAATTAAAGATGCCTTTTTCCAAATTAATACTAATTGTAGCTTCACCGATAATATCCGTTAGTTTTTTAACAATGTTGTTTCTGAATTGTTCCGGATTATGTATCAAATGCATATTGTTAATGTACGAACGTAACCTTTATTATAATTCATATAAATAAAAGTTTATATGAATCAATTTTACACCATCTACATACACGACTTATCATTGCCGTTATGAATGGTACCCATTTTTACGTTTTTTATACATATTCTTCTTCACTTAATTCACCAGTACATTCTAAAAATGATTCACCTTCTTCTGTCGACATGTAATTATTAACTATGGGCGTTTTATCCTTTTTTGTATTACGTTTTTTGGTAGTTGCCTTTGTCGGTTTACGACGAGATTTCGGCTTGACATATTCTTCTTCTTCGTCTTCCTCTTCTTCTTCCTCTTCTTCCTCTTCTTCTTCCTCCTCCTCGTCTTCTTCGTCATCATCAACCACAAAATCGTCTTTTACATAACCCGATTTAGTACGCGGCAAATCATCTTCATCCTCGTCTTCTTCCTCATCCTCATCTTCTTCATCCCCAATATCTTCAAACCCACCATATAAATGTTCATATATTTGCAACCATTCTTTATCGGTTAAATTTACATATGTATTCTTAGAACCTTTATTTATTAAAATACAACTCCCAAAGAAGAGAGTATTATCAACCGGGGGCGGAAATTCATACTTGTTTTCACTATTTGCACGTCCGTCTGTTTTTCCATATAAACAAATATTATAATATTTACCCTTTAAATCAGGAATGACCCATTCAGTATGCATTTTAAACCCGGATGCAGATTTTAGACCAGCCTTTTTATACAACTCCGCTTCATCAAACTTTTTAATCGTCTGTTCATTTATCGTACCATTTTTATCAACCACTAATACCGTTAGCGACATGTTTACTTTGTATACATCTTAAAGTTTTATATCGATTCTGTTTATTATTTTTCATTCACGTTAAAATCCATATATAGGATTCTAGTAATGTTATATACTGCAATGTTTGAAATATTTATACACATTATTTTTAATATAATCATTTCCATATTTATCATTTATTGTTGTCATAGTGCATGGGAATATATGAAAAATACATTTACACATAAAAAGACGAAAGATTTAGTAAATTCACAGATTACCAAGTATCAACAAATGATGGACGAAATGCAACAATCTATTCAAACGTCTACGTCAATCAGCTCGAACGACATTCAATCGATGGATGCAGATTTAACCAAATTTATGGACGAGCAAATGTAATTAATTGATAATTCTGGTAATATATCCATGCCATGCTAACGGCCGATATAGTCACATAAATGCCAAATGATAGAATCGGTTCCATATTATTTAACCAATTACATCATTTACGTTTATGTCATTTATTAATTTACATAAACTTAATCCCGCGTATATATATATATATATGAGCCCACCTAAACGACCAATATTAAACCTTATAATACCACAAGACAGCTATGATAATACACAACAAACACATAATAGTTCAGCTGAGCCTATTCTTACTCAAGATGAAACAGATTCTGTTATAGAAAAATCTGATCCAAGAAGTGACTATACAATAGATTCAGTTGAATGGAAGGTAAAAAATGATTTTACTACGAACGAGAATGGAGGTTCTATACCATGTTCGGTACAATTTATTAAGTTAGAAGACAATACCTTTCGAAAATTATACAAATATTATTGTATTAACGAATCCTCTATTCGTGCCAAATTATATGCTGAAATATTTTTCCAGCAAAAAGCATACGATTTAATAAATAATAAAAATACTAACGATACAAATACACAACTTAATCATGTTTTTATACCTGAAATATACAATTATGGTGAATTATTTCCAACAAATAAAGAAAACGATTACTGCTATTTTTACATTGATATGGAATATGTTAAACTTCCAACTTTGCAAACATTAATTAACCCAATTCAGGATGATTCTATTAAAAATCCAAATTTGCAACAGCTAGAGCAGCCAAAAACATTTAATTGTAACCCAATTGATATTATTGTAGGAAATATAGATGAATTCCTTAAAACCAACAATATTGTTCATAACGACCTTAACCCTAATAACATACTGATAAATACTAATACAAACCCGATGGACATATATATTATTGATTTTGGCGAAGCTAGAAAAACAAATGAAGGTAGGTCTGGTAAGGGGTCTAGTACACCTTTATCTGTATGTGGTGGTAAACAAACAAGAAGGAAATTGTGTAAACCTAAGCGAGCTCGTTGTCATCGAACTCGCAAATATACAAAATGTAAGAAAAGAATAACCACATCACGTAATAATCGTAAACATAGACATTGATTATCATCTGGCTATAAGTTACAAATGAAAATGATATAAAACGAACTGGTCTGTTTTATACACCTGCTCCATCATAATATTTGATTATCATGGAACTGAATTCAAATCAAATGTATCACTTGATTGAACGTTTCCCGGAATTTAACCATTCATATGAAACCATATCACAAAAAGGATATTCTGCCGAATATAATATCGCATTAGCAATACCCATTGGAAAGAAAAACTATGCATGGTTTACATTCTATCGCGACAGTGATGTGTGTTATATTTTCGATTTAAACAAAGATAAGAAAATTATTAAATCAACCAGAATAATGAAAGAAGATAACAATCCACTGGGTAAAGGGACGATATTATATGGAACATCGGTAGTAGATGAAGTTACCAATGTATCTGTCTTTGTGATTGAAGATATGTATTTCTACAAAGGCATTCCTCTTGGTAAAATGACATTTTATGATAAGTTGTTTTATATAAAAGCATTCTTAGACGACATTAAAACATGTAATATATCCATCGCATTCAAATTACCTATTATGTGGGAAAACATGTATAATTCGTCCATGTCTTCTACCATTCATCCTGCATACGTAGACATCATAGGATATGACACTCATCATATTCAGTATCGAACAACAACCGCGATTATGCCCTATATAAATGTAGTATTGAATATGAAAAATATCCCTGTGATTGAAAAACCGAAACAATCTACTCGACCTCCGTCATCCATGATTCATGATGCAAAATATGCAATTGATTTGAACAAACCGCAATATCGACATAATACCATATTTAAAGTAATGGCGGATATACAATATGATATTTATCACTTATATGCATATGGTAAAGAAAACATGATAGAATACTATGAAATAGCTTATATACCAGACTATAAAACCAGTGTTTTTATGAATTGTCTATTTCGCACCATTCGTGAAAATAAGAATTTGGATTACATTGAAGAAAGCGATGACGAAGATGATTTTCAAAATATTAATAGTGATAAGTATGTTGATCTACAGCGGACGTTGACAATTGAATGTGTATTTCATACTAAGTTTAAACGCTGGGTACCCATTAAGGTCGTTCCCAATAACAGCAAGGTTATTCATATTTCACGGTTAGTGAAAAACTACACGTACTAATACACCATCACCTTACTTACTTATTTTTGTATGAATAATTCTTTTGCCATGGTTTTGATAATCTTGTTATCTAGTTTAATTTGCTCTTCTTCCACGTCACCTAAAATGGAGCGCATCATTTTATAACAAAACTCGTAATTATGGGTTTCCATTACTTCACAATCTGGGTGTGCAGTTCTCCAGTCGGGGACTGTTCTATAATTATTCATAGAAATACGGTTTAGTATTTTACGTAACTTGGACAGCTCATCTGTATCTTTGCTCCATCCAGCATCATCCTTAATGTACATTATTTCACGTTTGATGTCGGTGCAATGTATCGGGCGCTTCGTGATATCCATTTCTTTTAATCTGTCCATAATCATCTTGGTCATCCCGTTTACGTATCCGTGATTACCAATATACTCCAGTTCATCTATATGAACATTCATGTTTTGTAAGAAATCGGTAATACTCATTGCATCTTTACATGTGTCATTCAAGAAAAAATTTAGGTTGAATCGCTGGTTGTTATTATTTGTTGTATTATGATTGATAGTAGTTCCATCTTTTACTACATTTACCAGTTGCTTATGTAACTCCATATTTTCAGCATGCTGCTCGACCATGAGTTGTTTGAACTCTTGGTTTTGTTTTAAAAGTAATAACACCGTGCTTGTAATATTTGTTGAACCACATGCATTACTGACTGTATCATTAGTACTACATTGTGTTACAACCGTCTTTTCTCGTTCATTATACTTGCATGACTGCTTATGCTTAAATAGGCTTTGTCGATGCCCATATGCCTTACCACATTCGCAGACAAATGTCTTAATGGGTAAAAATGGGTTTTTTGCGTCAGCCATCGTCAGCATTTTATGTTTTGCAGTGGATGTATGTCGATTATAGTCTTTTTTATTGCTGCATATAAAGTTGCATTTTTCGCAAGAATATTGAAGGGGTAAAAAGGGGTTTTTTGCGTCAGCCATTTGTCAGTCTATTATACTGACAGAAATTACCCCTAAAGGGGATACCGCATTTTTCCCAAAAAAAAATATGCAGTCGACCTAAAATTATTTTTTTAGCATTTACTGCATTCGGCTGCATAAGCAAAAAATCGATATTTTCGGAAAAAGAAATGGCCTCACTTTTCAAAATTGGACATTTTCAGAATGTCCATTTTCGGAAAATCGCAGAACAAATTTTTTCGACGTTTTTTAGTGGGAACCTTTATGCACATTAGTCCCACATGAATTGTTGATAGTTATCCCTATGAAATATTTAAATTTGTCAGGGACAGGTGAGGGTATTATCGGGTCAACTGTTTGTTCTCGTTTCCGCCGATTTATACAAACCGCCTTTGTTTTTGTATTAGTTGTATTTACGGTTGTTATGCAGTCATTTGAATCAAAACTATATGAACGACTGTCTATACTATCGTTTCGCGAACGTTCGTCTATACTATCGCCCCGTGATTTACGTCGGCTGTAACTCATGTGTTTATATATACACATATATAGAGAATTTTATATCCATATATATTATAATGTCTGGAAACGGTACTATAACACCCACGTTTAGCAAAGATAATGTATTGCCTGACGTAAAAACACTTTCTACTGGTGGAAACACCTATAATTATGCATCCAACCAGGTTGGGGGACAACAACAGCAGAGAAAAAAATCGCATTGCCGAAGTGGTAAAAAACATGCTGCACGGAAATCTAGGTCACGTAAAAGTAGACGTTGTAGAAAAACGAGACATAATCGTAAGAAATAAATCACTATATCACTCTATCATTATCATTATGTATCCACTAATTATGTATAGTAGATACATCGTCAACCGTTATACCAGCGAAGATTTGAAACCGCACATCTGCGATGTGCTTGATTTCAAATCGTTACTGGTATCTTACTTGAAGAATAAATCCGCTGTGCGGATTTAATTATTCAAGGGTGTAAAAGTCATTTATGTTAATTAAACATTTTCTAACTACGGGCGGGTCATCTTCGTCTTCATCTGCCTCATTATTCTCCGCTTCACATACAGACACCGCTCCTGCTTTGGGTTCATATATATGTTTCCATGTAGTATCTGTATTCCAGTCCAGTTGCATAGTTTTATATTTAGTTGAATCGATTTGCCGAATACGGTAATTACACTTTTTATAAAACCGACGACGTTGTAACCACTGTTTTTGGAAATTATCATGTGTATCTACAATATCCACAATAATCGGGTTCTCATGTTTAACACGCAAAATGCGCCCAACGGATTGAATAATATCGGTTTTGGGTGTCACCATGACCAACGTACTTAGCGTTTTAATGTCTAACGCTTCGGCCGCCATGGCATATGTCGCCAACACAATTTGTTTCGATTCTGTTTCTTGCAATTTCGCTTGTTTCATACCCCCCACATAATACCCCACACTCGCCAGTCTTCGATGTTGAATGGATTCAAATAAATAGGTAAGCAATGACCGATTATGACACAATATCATGATTTGATTGTCAGGGTGTTCTTGTAATAAATCACCCAATACTTTGACAATGAAATCGCTACGTGGACCAAACTCGCATAATTTCACTATCATAGAGCTGTATTTTGTATTTCCGCGAAAATCAACATCCACTGCGTTGAACTCAGGGTCGGTCGACACATATTGTATTGCCCTGACACAAACTGGGTCATCGGCCTCGCGTTTTTCCTCATATATTTTATTACCTATAAACATGTATAATACCCGTGTCAATTTGTCTTTCCTGTCTACTGTCGCCGAAATACCTAGCATATAAGGTGTAATTGTTTTGAGTAATGTCCGCGAAAATTGTTCGCTTCCAATACGGTGCACTTCGTCAATAATAGTTAGGCCAAATGATGCAAATGTGTTGGCTGCATATTCTTTATCATACAGCGTTTGAATCATTCCAATCACAATGTCCTTGTTTTCAATGTCGAATGTGGGACCCTGGATTTTACCTACACGTGCACTCGGTAAGAATTGTTCAATTCGCTCTATCCACTGATTCATGAGAAATTCTTTATGAACTAATATTAGCGTTTTTGTAGACAAAATGGATATGATTTTAAGTGCCATAACGGTATTATGCGTAACCGTAAAATCGCCCAATACAAACCGACGATTTCCGTCGATTTCAAATCCATAGTAGTTGTCAACATCCATTTTTTCTATTTTGATTCGGGTATTCAATACATCTTTTATTTGTTTTCTTGCGTGCGCTTTTTTTCTAGGACACTTTATTGGAATATTTTCCAAACCTTGCCCTGAAATACTTGCTTTGTAATATGTTCCTTCACGTTTTTCACCTTTATACATGCACGATTTCTTACATGCCGTCTTATACGCCGCAAATCCTAACGAACGCGCAACAAACAAAATGTCGTCGAGCAATGTTTCGTTTTTTTGTATGATGTCATAACAATTGTCGTGATAATAACCGTCTGAGTCAATTAACCCGGCGAGGAGTTCCAATTGTACAGTGCGTTCATTGCATTTATAATTGTGAGGAATATGTTTGTTATTCACCAGATTATTCTTTCGTAAGAACTCCATCATATAATTCTTGTGGTCATTTGTTAGTGTATTAATTCGATAATCATACTGAGAACCAGTATATTGTAAATATAATGATGGGTGTTTATTTTGAAAACAATCACTTGTTAAATATTTTAATACATTTGCGTCTTGTGTTGTAATACCAGTCCCTTTTGACCATCCATCACCTAACCAATACCCAAGTAAATATGGGTCTAATTCGACTTTAACAATTGGAAATACAATTGGTACACGATAACCAACGAGAACACCTCCTCGACCATGGTATGATTTGGGTAAATCTAAATAATCCAACAGTGGTATATCAATCACTGTTCCTTTTGGTGTATGTTTATTCACTGCAGAACTGTATTTCAATGACAATATGTGGCTTTCGTTTACTACATATGGGTCGCCCTTTGTCGGTATTACTTTGTACATCATTTCTCTACCCCGGGCCAGAGTCAACACATTCCTGGGTGTAGAATCGTCTCCCATGATTACATCGCCGACTTTTACGTCTTGTACCATCTTGATAGTACCATCATACATCAGTATTGGTGTGTTAAACCCGACACACTTTCCTCTACCACAGGGAACCTCGAGTATACCCCCACCACCAGGACTCACATTATCGCTCGATAATGGTTTGGAAACATGTTTGCAATAAATGTCCACAATTTTCTCTTGATAGTCGCGCAATGTTTGAGCAAATGGCACAGTAATAGGGTGACCTGCTTGGATTTCACATTTATCTGGAAGACCGTAACGTTGAATTCCATAAAACCGCGGTAAATATATCTTGTTCAAATTTTCGCGATATACGGGAAACGCGCTCGATTCATCGGCAGGGTTTCCAAATTGCATGCCAGGAATCATCGGTTTTACAAACAAATCGCGCTTTAAAAATTCTTCTTCTTTTTGAGATAGTTCTGTTTTAGGAAGGGTGTATCCTTTTTTTCCAATGTAAGAGGTTTGACGAATCCGTTCTTTTTCCTCGGCAGTAAGAACATGGGCATCTATTTTTGTTTGTGAATGAGTAGGATATTTTTTCATTGATGTATTAAGTTAACGGATGTGTATAGTAATTTAGGACTTTTTATTTCAATTTTCCAAAGCACAAAATATAATCGTAATGTATATAATAATGAATACTCCTAGCTTCTTGAAAAATATGTCTCAAATGGAAATGGTATTGGCCGCCTTAATGGTTGTATATGTCGTATTACCAGTGAATGTTCCACATATGGTATGTGGTTTGGTCGATGGCCCCGTCGGCATGGTGTTTGTGTTTGCCGTCGCTGTTTATTTATTCTTTTATTCCAATCCTTTGATTGCGGTCCTATTTTTATTTGCAGGATATGAATTATTGCGCAGATGTGGTGAGGTCACAGGAACCACTGTTATCATGAAATACACACCTACTCAAGAAAAGAAGGATGCAAAAATGAGAAATATGAACCCTCCCAAAAAGAATACATTAGAAGAGGAAATGGTGGATAAAATGGCCCCTGTGGGTAAAAGTGAACCGGTTGTGTTTATGTCGAGCGGATTCAGCCCAGTTGCCGAGAATGTGGGTACTGCTTCCTTATACAAATAAATTTTGTTCGTGTAAAATAAATCGTATTATGTAATATCAAACAATGATATCACATGATGCATTCTATCTACGTCGCAGCTAAATATATGGCAGGGGTTATTACAAAAATACCAGCAAAAAATAATCGATGTTTCCATACTTCAATTACTTTTTCACTCCCGTACGTATTAAGGAATAAATAGGGTACAATTAACACAAATAAACCTAATGATATAATTTTCGCAAAATTTTCACGGTCGAAGAGTGGTTTCAAATATAAATTCAAAAAGAAATTACCAATATTATAAATGCCGCCAGTGGAAGGACTAAATTCAATATCATCGGGATAAGTGGAATCAATAATACCATCTGTCGTCATAAAAATAGAATGTAATTTGTTCATTTGTATTAATGCAAATGCCACGATTAATATGACACAGAGACCTAACCCATATTGTATTAAAGAATAGTGTCCATCTGCTGCAATACCGCCATAAAATGCATCCACAATCGATATTAACACGACTAATAAAATCCATACATCAGCAATGTAAATAAAATTATGTCGTGCATCACTATCGTTTTTGTATTGTCGATTGAATTTATCCACCACAACATGTTTGTAAAAAGGAGGAATACTGAAATAAGTAATAATGGAAATGATTAAAAATACACCGAAGTTGGTCATCATTTTAAAAAAATCAATTTGATTTTTCGATTCCCCATAAGCACTGTTAATGGGTACTGCATAAGCCTGTATCGTTTCATCACTTTCACCGGTTGGTTGACAATCTATATATATTTCGCCTCCATCCATTCCTTCTTGTAATGTGAATTTCTCTGTCGTTTTTTTACCTGGAGTAAGTTTAATAATTTGGTAGTCAATGGAAGGATATATCGAAAACAGTTTTGTATCTATGGCTAATTTATTTTTAAAAAACTCAGCAGCCTCTTTATTCACCGATATTGGTTTAGTAAATATAAACACGTGGTTTTTCTCGTCAACGTAATGGATACATTCGGTTTGTTTGGGAATGATAGTAGACAGTTCAATGCTCGTGCTTGTTTCAGTTGCGTCCCCGGATATAATTTTACTTAATATGTCGATAGAATTGTCTGTCATTTTATCTACATTTTCTTGAACCAAAAAACATGTATAGACTTTTTGTGCTTGTTTATTTGCATTTGAATGTTCAATGACAATTTCGCCAATTATGTTTGTATCTCCTGACGTAACTTTTATAATATTACGATGTAATAAACCATACATATATAATGTCCCCGCTGTATATGCAGATGGAGATATTCCAGCATATATGAAATTAGGCTCTCGATTAGAAAAGTTGACGCTATAAAACGTATTTTTTACTGGAATTAACTTGCCTTCTGTTTTCGGTGGTTTCGGTTTCATTGTTGAATTAAATTTAGTATCATTGGTCCGTTCTGTAATATCTAGTTTATTGATACCGGTTCCAGGGTATATATATTTTATCTTATCGTTACTCGTATTTTTATTGTCCTCTAATTTAAAATAAGACATATATTAAATAAACTATATAATAATCATATAATTTATTTTCAGGTTTACTACCTTCATATCATTTTGTAGAAGTCTACTCAATTGAAAGTAAAACACGTCTAAATAGCTCTACACATTCGAATATAATACACTACACCGGAATGTATTGAAACAGATTATTTTCATACATTGTCACTCGAAATGTATCGTTATATCCTTCAACATAAACGATATCTCCATTGTATATATTATCACAACCTAGTTCACTTGTGCAACTTCTGCCATTTACACTAATTGGTAACTTTGTATTTAAATTACCGGACCCAGAAATGGTGTAATATTGCCATTTATCGCGACCAGAAATGTGTTTGCGTCCCATTAATGGTAAAATCATTTCCCCATCAATATGATTGGAACGAGTTAATATACCGACTTGTTGATATGCATCCATGGTTCCGCGCGTTTGCATGTTCACTGGAATTCCCCTAATATCCCCGGAATTACGTGGATATTGTACAATATTACGTTCAGGAGGAACATATGGGTCATTAAATATATCCTGACGGGTTGCAATAGGAACCATTTGTGGAATAGTAGAGTTTGTATTTACTAAAACAACTTTTTCTGTTGGAACAGAATGAGTCATGGAAGTTTTATGACTACGGTTATGCCAAATGTATAAAATGAGCATTAATATTACAAGTAACATGAACAATGTCATGTTCTCAATACATATTAACCCAGGAACGCATTTTTTTCCCATTTAGATTATAATGGGAAAAAAACATTTATGATATTTCATTAAGACGTCTAATACTTGTTACAAATTGTTTTGCAAAATTAATTCACATTTCTTGCAATTTCGATTGGAGGCCGAACAATGGTTGCAAATATTTCTTCGAATTGTCGTTTACCAATACGGAAGAGTCTTCTGCTTTTTCCAAAATTATTGGGTATTTTTTCTTTAAATGTAGTTCCCACATCATTTGCTTTTTGATTCACTGCAGAAACCTTTAATCTCTTGCATAAGTAACATTGTTCTCGTACCGGTTTCGGCCAATGAATAATATGAAATCCTAAATAAGGATACAAGAAATCATTTAACGCTTTCATACCATTATATGCACGGACTCGCACATAACTTATATCAATTGAAAGGTAAAATTTGAATGCCCAAATAATAAAGACTAAGGGTAAACTAATAATATATATAATCACATCGACAATGTAATAGAAAACACAATCGAAAAAGTTTTCAAAAAATTTAAAACCACAGCCTACATATGTTCTTATAAATTCACCTATATACATACTAAAAGCAGTAATACTTGAAACCCCCATGGCAAAACTTTTACCAATTGCAGCAAATTCGGCATTAACTCCTTTAAATATGTTTCCAAAACCAGCATTTATGTTACTAATACGGCGCGGAACAGACCCGAAAAAACATATTATTCTTTTAAATGTTTGAATCATCATCCTGATTCCATTTATGACATCACTGATAAATGACATGTTGGAAGGTTATTCTAATATATTTACATACATTTTTTACAGATGAATGTTCTTAATTAGTGAACGTTCGCAGGTTCTCGCGGAACAAGAACAGATGATTCTTTGAATTGGTTATCCATGCGTCTAAATTCAGGGTCTCCACCATCTTTTGTCATGATATTTGGAATCTTTGTTTTGAATGTATATTTCCATTCATCTGCGCGCTTAGAGACAGCAGAGCCTTTTAATCGTACACATGTAAAGCAATCTTTACGAACACTTTCTGGAAAGTAAATTAAATGAAACCCGAGTATTGATTTAAAAAATGCATCCAATGCAATTATTCCATTTCCAATTTGTTCAAACTTGACTTCCATATTAACACCGAACATGTTACCAATATATTCAATCGGCTTTAAGAATATTATTTTTAATATTCCACCGATTGATTTGAGAATGTAAAAAAATACACATTTATAAAAGTTTTGAACAAATTTCACAATGCAGCGCAACCGAGAACCGGCATATTCGCCACTATAAGAAAATAATGTACCGGTAGCATTAATACCAGCATTAAACGACTTCCCAACGGCAGAAACTTTCTTTTCAACTCCAAGAAATATATTTCCAACACCGGATGTTACATTTCGTGCGCGTTTTGGGATAGATTCTAGAAAACATACGATTCTTTTAAACGTTTCAATTAATTGCATAATTCCATCCAATGGAACTCTAAACATTTTTTCAATTGCACTTGTGATAGCATTTGCAATCATTTTTGGAATATTGGCAATAGTTCTAAATGCATCGCGTAATTTTCTAAATATTGACATGTTATAAGATTATTGTAAATATGTATATACAGTGTGCATACAAATTTACATAGAGTATGCAATCTAATGTAAACTATTTTAATCAATGTTCTGGGCAATTTTACCATAATGTTCAAATTTGGAAATAAAACTTTCAGCTTTCGCGAGTAACGGGTCAATTTCCTTCATGTTTTTTAATATATTGTCTTGTATTTTTTGAAATTCTTTAAAATCCCCTTGAAGATTATTATAAAGTAATTTTTTCTTGTCCGCAGTTGATGGTTTGGATGCTTTCTCCGCAGTGGCAGCTTGTCCACTCGCAATACCAGCCACTGCAGCCCCAGCACTGACTTTCTGTTCCTCTAATCCTTCTTTTACCTTTTCTTCGGGTTTATTTTCAGTAGAATCTTCTGCTTTTTTTTCGTCCGTCATATTTTCAGCGGGGTTTTCCTTCTTTTTTTCGTCTGTTTTGGTTTCAGCGGATTCTTCATTCATATTTTCCGCACCTTCACTAATCATTCTATATGGAACATAATTTAAAATATAAGTTGCAACCACAGCGACACCCAATACAATTATCATATTTTTGCTAAAGAACGAAGCTAAGAATCCAAAAAGCATTAATGTAATTATCGAGTTAAAATCTTTCACATAACCGTACATTACAATTTGGCTTAATGCAAGTATGCATAATGCATATAACACAAAACGGTTATGTAATAATTGCTTTCCTGGGAAATTTGATAATAATTTATTGCTAACTTTACTCATTTCGTCAAATATAATATATTGTATATGACGAAATAAATTCATTCTAAATGTTATTCTTTTCTTCATTTTCATCAAATGACGAATATTCATAAGAAGTTTGGTATGTCGATGGTATTTCACCGCCATATATTTCAAGTACTTCTTTAACTACTTCTTCACGTTGAATATCACTATTATCAAATTCAACACTTGTTATGCTTGCTGAACGCTTTCCTTTGAACTTATCTAAAAAATCGTCAAGTCCATTGATTTCTTCGCGACGGTCGGGTTGGTCCAAATCGCCCGTAATAATTAAACGAGCATTTTCACCAAGTCGTGTTAATAACATTTTCATTTGTGACGTGGTAGAGTTTTGCATTTCATCGGCTACAATCCAACAATTTTTGAATGTACGTCCTCTCATAAATCCTAATGGTGATATTTCAATGATTTTTTCCTCTATTAATGCGGTTACGTCTTTGGGAGATATAAAGGTATATAATATGTCGTAAATAGGACGTACCCATGGGGCCATTTTTTCTTCTAGTGTTCCCGGTAAATATCCCAAATCTTCATCTACGGTGACAGAAGGCCGTGTAAAAATCAACTTTTCCACGTTTCCAAATAGAAAATTTTTCACTCCCATTTCAGTTGCAAACAGCGTCTTCCCTGTTCCAGCGGGTCCGGTGGCTACTACAATTTTCTTAGTTCGTTGACTCAACAAATTATGGTAATCACGTTGAACCCCATTTTTTGGCTTTGTGAATTTATCTTCGAGACGATGTTTTTCTGCTGGCGATAAGTGATGAAAATTTTCATATATTTTTTTTTGTACAGATAGAGTTTTTTCGTGTCCGTCATCATATTCATATTGAAAATCTTTCAGCAACTCTTTCTCTTGTTGTTTCTTTGGTTTTCGACCACGTTTCTTGGGTTCACCTAGTGGAAGAAAATCATTTGTATTCATACAATTCAATACTACAATAATTATTTATATTATTCTTCCTAAATTGTACGATTTAATTATGCATGTGGAAATAATAATTTATCAACTGTTGTAGGCACACAAAATAATCGATGTAATACAATTCCTAGTATAAACAAACTACCTAAAACTTTCCAAAAAGATATTGCAAATAAATTCGATAAAATAAATGCCACGATTATCGTCATCAAAACATCTACGATGGCTATGTTCATGAATCTGTATGCATGTAGTCCTTCATTTGGCTTACCAAACAAATATTTGTATGGACAATTTGATTTCTTCATTATGTATTACCGTCACATTTTATTTTTCGTTTAATTGAAAAATAAAATATATATTTGTATATATGATATGCAGTCAAACTTGTAAACACAATTTACATGTTATAAACTATATATCAGTAATATAATTATGTAAACTAGATAAAAATCTACATAGTATATTATTTAGAAAGACCATGGCCGAAACTTCTCAAGTTGACACGATTTTAACCCCTGACGAGAATCGCTTTGTAATGTTTCCAATTCAACATGATGATATTTGGAAAATGTATAAACGTCAGGTGGATTGTTTTTGGCGCGCTGAAGAAGTTGATTTGTCAAAAGATATTAATGACTGGAACAAACTCAATGGCGATGAAAAACAATTTATAAAAATGGTGTTGGCTTTTTTTGCGGCGTCAGACGGTTTAGTCTTGGAAAATTTGGCGGTTCGGTTTATGGGCGACGTGCAACTATCAGAAGCACGGGCCTTTTATGGGTTTCAAATTGCCATGGAGAATATCCATTCTGAAATGTACAGTTTATTGATTGATACCTATATTCAGGACGGTGCGGAAAAGAAACGATTGTTTGAAGCCACCCAAAATTATCCATGCATTACTAAAAAGGCGAACTGGGCAAAGAAGTGGTTAGGCGACAACCGAAGCAGTTTTGCGTCTCGCCTCGTTGCGTTTGCAGCCATCGAAGGCATTTTCTTTTCCGCGTCGTTTGCGTCGATTTATTGGATTAAGAAGCGCGGTCTAATGCCAGGTCTTACATTATCAAATGAATTTATTTCGCGAGATGAAGCACTTCATACCGAATTTGCAGTGTTGTTGTATTCCAAACTACATAAAAAGTTAAATAAGAAACGAATTTATGAAATCATTCAAGAAGCCGTTGAAATCGAAAAGGAATTCATTACAGAGGCCATTCCGTGTCGCATGATTGGAATGAATGCAAAGTTAATGATTCAATATATCGAATTTGTTGCAGACCGTTTGATACTTCAGCTAGGGTACGACAAAGTATATAATTCACAAAATCCGTTCGATTTTATGGAATTAATTAGTATGGAATCTAAAGTCAACTTTTTTGAACGTACAAATTCAGAATATGCATTGGCGAATAAAACGGTGGATGCAGATGTGTTTGAATTTAACGCCGATTTTTAGATTACATGTATTCGTTTAAATATAAATAGTATAACATGGTATAATTATATAAAATGTTAACTGATTTTGTTGGAACGAATTATCGTTTAGCGATTAATTGGTTCAATCATATTGATATTAATAAATATAACGATACTCAAATCAATTATTTAGAAATCGGTACATTTTATGGTGCAAATCTAATATCTGTTGCAAACACGTATGGATTACATCCTGATAGCAAATTGTATTGTATAGACCCATGGGAAGATTATGATGATTATCCTGAATATAAAGAAAAACAATCCACCATTTATGATACATTTATTAGTAACATTGAAAATTCTGGAGTCAAAGACAAAGTTGTCGTAAATCGTGGTTATTCTCACTTAGAAATACCAAAATTTCAAGATGAGTTCTTTGACATTATTTATATAGACGGAAATCATGAGCCTGAATACGTATTAGAAGATGCTGTTTTAAGTTTTAGGAAGTTAAAAAAAAATGGTATCATGATATTTGATGATTATGGATGGGGGGGTCCCGATTTAACAAAAAGAGGTATAGATGGATTTCTATCAGGATATCATAAAAAAATACATATTCTAGGTGAACAAAATACTCAAGTATTTATAACAAAGATATAGTCATGTTGCTCATAAATATATGCATTTGATGCGTATATTTATATTTATTCTTACTTATGATTCAGTTGCAGAATTAGTCACATTTGGTAGGTCACTCGATACATTATTGTAAATCGCCAACGTTCGTGCACTTGCATCCGTTGCATTTACGTATTTCGGCATCCAAAAATACGGTAATATTTTACCTTGTCCTGGATAATGCTGTTCGAATATGCTGCGATACAAAAACTGTTCGTGATTTTTTGGTAATAAATGATTTTTAATGGGAGGTATTTTGGTAATTGCGTCGCTGATATCACTGTTAAGTAACTTGTTTATTGCATGTTCCTGTAAAATGGTATATAACGAACGGTCTTGTTTTGATACACCATCACTAAAAGCCTCCTTTCTACGCCATAACACATCATGTGGCAATAATGGTTTTCCCTCAGTATTGGAGTATCGGGCACTATCAAATGCCTCTCGAATTAAATATTTTTCTGGACGCCTTTTACCTGTATGAAAACGCAGTTCGTATGGAATGGTCAAATAATACTGAACCCATTCTCTATCTAAGAACGGAGTACGTGGTTCTAGTCCATGTGAAGAAATGGATTTGTCCGAACGGAGGACGTCAAACATGTATATGTCACCCAATAATCGTCTACATTCTCGATCGAACTCAATTGAATCTGGCGCATGTCCCATATACAAGTATCCACCGACCAGTTCATCCGAACCATCGCCATTAAATATGACCTTCGCATTACTATGTGTAGAGATGTATTTGCCCAGGAGCCAATTACCGATACTCGCCCTCACAGAAGTTGTGTCGTAACTTTCAATGTCATGAATAACATCCGGTATTGCGTTTAAAAAATCCGCTTCAGATAGAATAATTTCAGTGTGTTTTGTGTCCAAATAATCGGCTACCATTCGAGCATATTTCAAGTCTTCCGCATTTTCTAATCCAATACTGTATGTTTCTAGTTTCGGTAAATCATGTTTTTTATGATACTCGTTTACCAATGCCGCGATTAAGCTACTATCAAGACCACCTGATAATAAACATGCAATGGGTCGGTCTGTGGTGGAGCATCGCTTATATACAGCATTTGTTAAGTATTTTTGAATGTTTGTTAAATAATAATCATCCGTTTCGCGCGGCCTTCCTAATGAACACGATAAAAATCCAGGTCTATGGTATGTTTTATTTGTATGTATTGGTTTCCAACATGCAAGCAACTTCGAAGATAGTTCATAATAAGAATACGACCCCGGTTGAAATTGCTTAACAGAATATACCGTCGTTACCGTCGACTTAGCATTCGAATCTGCAGTGGTATTATTTAATTGAATACTCATATCCGACAATTGCTTCAATTCACTTGCGAACCCAAATACGGGGTTTTTTTGTATTTTTGTCGCAGATAATGTGTATAATGGACGTACACCATACGGGTCACGACCTATATACAATTTGGTAATTCCACCTAAGTTACTATTATCTAATAAGCAAAATGCAAATACCCCGTCCAACATTTGTAGGGTTTGCTCTATGCCGTATTTTTTATACAAGTGGATAATTACTTCACAATCGGAGTCTGTTGTTGGAATCACATTCATCATTTTATACAATTCTTTGTAGTTATAAATTTCACCATTACATATAAGTGTAATTTCATTTATACGCAATGGCTGATTCGATTCGCTATTTAAACCATTAATAGCAAGCCGATGAAAACCAAATGTAATATTTATCATCACTTCTTGAAGTATGGAAAATTCCGGGCCACGATGTTTGCCTTTCATAAATTGTGCATTCACATATTCCTTTGTTAAAATATTACAATTGTTTAGCAATGCAAATATTCCACACATAATAATGTTTAATATAATACAATAATGTTCTTGTCTTTATGCGGTTTGGTTATGGATATAGGATAATTATCTCGTTATAAATATATATTTATTCAATATGGCGAAAATTATTGACAACTTACCGAAACTATCCCCCGAAACGACATTAAAAAAGGCGATTTTTAACTCAAACACGGTCGTTGATAACTTTACTGTCAAAAAATGTCCACTTATGGATAATTTTGAAAACATCGACTCTTCTATTTGGCATAAATTAAATGGCTCTCCATTTAAATTTGATACCAAACAAACCCACCCGATTAATGCACGTTTATTAACCGGTAATAAGTGTACATGTCAAGGTAAATGTAACGGTACATGTATGAATCATTCCACTTATGTGTTAGCAGATTCATCTAATAATACTATAAGTTCGGCTCTTAAATCGACTCTTCCAGCTATTCATGGTATTACAACCACGAAAGGTGACGGTAATGATAGTGATAGTGACGATAGTGATGATGAAAATAATATCACTAAGTTGAAATTATACGCTTCTTCCAAATTGTATATTGGAGCATTATCCATCGTGGGATTATTTATTTTGTATCGGGCAGTGAAAAAAAACATTTAATTACGTAATATAGTATTTTTATATTACGTAATTACATCATAATGAGTTTCTATTTAATTAAGCCTGGAAGCGTTTGTAAAGCTGAAATGCGGTTAACCCACCAAACACTTGGGCCAAGCAGTAGGGTAACACCTCACTCACAGGCAATTTACCAGCGGAGGCCATTGCAATTGTAACAGCGGGGTTAATGTGACCACCGGAAATCTTACTGGTCATCATAATGGTAAGTGCTAATGCCGCACCAATAGCAAGAGGATTACCTGTTGCAAAAATAACGTAGATGAAGAAGACTGCGCCTAAAAATTCGACTAAATAGCTATACATATAATGTATCATGTGAAAAAAATTGATTTTATTTTGGATACTTAAAACAACTTATCTCAATTACATACCTAAATATAATGTTGGATATTCATTTACTACTTTTACTATACACAATACTCATGTTAGTGTATCATCACAATAATACGCATATCATATTCTTACCAGATTCGAACCAGACGTTAATAAATACCACCACATGTGGCATTTATTATCATAATAACAGTCAACTTCAAATTAGAACACTCGCATCTTAATGGTATAAATACGGGGCATTATTTCCATAAAAATTTTTAATATATTCATTTTCAGTGACCCCGTCAACGTTTCTATATTGAATCGGTGAAAATGTTCGTGTGGGAGCATTTGTGGTTCGCGCATTTTTTTTAGGAGGTGCGACTGAACCACCTGCACGTGCTCTGCGAAGAGCAGAATTGGTGGTATTGATTTCGTTATATGCGGTAAAGGAATATAAGTTTCCATCTGCGTTAAGGGAACCTTTACCCACCGCTACATTACGACGGTTTGCGACCACATTTGATGCATCGCGATTACCAAACCATTTCTTTTGTATATTTTGGTCGACTGTATTTGGGACAGCAGGTATCGTTTCCAAATAGGTTTGTCTAGCCATATTAAAGGAACTTAGATTATCACTTGTTGAATCTTTTAGAGGCATGGGTTTTGCACCGGACAATGCCCCATTATTTATATTTTGTAAACTATACATCATTTTATACATATCACGATGATTCTATAACATAGTGATATAAATTATATTGTTGGCTAAATTTAACGACGTACAGCCATCATGTTCACATACGAGGCATTGTGTTGGTCACCACCGAATGAATTGTCGTTATAATTTTTGTTCATTGCACGAAGTTTACGGTAACGTACATAGTCAGATGAATCAGAAACGAATTTGGGGTTGCACGATGCACCTTCCACACCTGAATTATCACACTGGCTGATAATAGAACCAATGCGGCCTTTCCACCCAGGCTTGCTTGCGTTTACTTGGTTGGGTCCACCGCATACATAATATTGTCGTCCTAGGAAATCACCTAAATTATTTACCGCGCGAAAAGGTGTAATCACACGGTTTTTCTCGTTAATTACACCAATTGCATTGACTTGATTCCATCCACGACGAAGAACACCTCTGTATAGGGATTGTTCTCCGCTCTTAAAATTTGTAAGGGTTTGTTTTGGAGAAATACCATTTATTGTCGACATTCTTACTATAATATAGTATAGGACAATATATTATATTTGGTTATATTATATAACATAATGGGAACGTCTTTTAAAAAACGTTCGTCACGTAAGACAAATATACATACACAAAAAGAGGATTATATTGCGTCTAACAAATATTTAGAGTCGTTATTAGATGAAACGCAAACGGTTACATATGATTCTACGTGTATACGAAAAAAAAGTAATATGAGTAAGAGTAATGAAACGTATAAATTTGATTCTCCTAATTTTTCGGGACAAGACTTACTAAATAAAATGCAAGTAGTTTCACCCAAACTACACGAACTAATCCATAAAATACATGAACTAGATAAACGTGACATGCAACAACATGGTCAAAAATTTAAACATTTTATTTTCTCGGATGTAAAATCGGGTACACACGGTGCAAGGTTAATTGCTTCTGGTCTCATTGCAGACGGTTTCCATTTGGGTTATTCTGCCGAATTAAAAAAACCAAACGTCACAGAAGGAAAAAAAGATACAAACGAAAACAATGAAAATACAGAGTCCAATGAAAAACGTTACAAAAAAATCGAAATACATACGGATGCGCAACTACTTAAACAACCAAGTAATCATTTTTTCTTGTTGTCTTCTGTCACGGTTTATGACCAGTCGATTACAACCGACGCAAAAAAACAAATGTTGACCAAATTTAACCAGCGTCCCGAGAACATTCATGGCAAACTAGCTAGAATTATGATATTAGATAGTGGATTTAAGGAAGGAATCGATTTATTTGATGTTAAATATGTTCACATATTTGAACCGTCTATTGTACCGGCTGACCAGAAACAAGTCATTGGACGTGGTACGCGTACATGTGGTCAAAAAGGGTTAGACTTTCATCCATCTAAGGGCTGGCCGCTTTATATATTTGTATATGACCTATCTATTCCCAAAAAAATGCAAGGTTCAATGCTCGGTGCGGAAACCGCGATAGATTTGTATTTAAAATCCATGAATATTGATATTCGACAGTATCATTTTGCACATGATTTAGAAAAATCAACGGTTCTCGGGTCGGTTGATTATGATTTGAATAAAAATATTCATACTTTTGCCCTACCTTCTGTTAAAAATATAGAACAATTACCCGGAGGAAGCGAGTTTATATATGGGGGCGGTCCAAAGCTACGTATACGTTCACCTATCACCGAAACAAGTATCAATGTTGCCTTACCTGCGCAACCGATTTCGACTCGCAAAAAGTACGATGACATGAAAAAATATGTAAAAGAGCATTTTAACGAATACACATGGGATGTGGTGAAAATGACAAATATGTGTGCAAATACCACACATGGCGGTTCGGGGAATGTTCTCAATTATACTCCTACACAAAACTTTATTCGAAGTTATTTTACGCCATTAAATCCATGCAAAGGTATGTTGTTATGGCATTCAGTAGGTACAGGGAAAACATGTACCGCTATTGCTACCGCTACTAGCAGCTTTGAAAAGCAGGAATATACTATTTTATGGGTCACACGTACGACCCTTAAAAACGATATATGGAAAAATATGTTTGAACAAGTATGCAATGAAAGCATACGCAATAAAATTCAGTATAGTGACGATTTTAGCATACCCAAAGAACATGCTCGTCGAATGAGATTATTGTCCCAATCATGGAAAATACGCCCGATTTCTTATAAACAGTTCAGTAACTTGGTGTCTAAACAAAACAGTATTTATGAAACGCTTGTTAAAATAAACGGAGAAGCGGACCCATTGCGAAAAACGTTGATTATTATCGACGAAGCGCATAAATTATATGGCGGGGAGGATTTATCTAGTATCGAACGACCAGATATGAATGCACTACATACTGCATTAATGAAGTCATATGAAATATCTGGCGATAATTCGGTTAGACTCATGTTAATGACTGCGACTCCAATTACCGCCAAGCCGATGGAATTGATACAACTGATTAACTTATGTAAACCATTGAGTGAACAAATGCCGTCAACCTTTGATGAATTTTCCAACGAATATTTGGACGTACAAGGTAATTTTACGGATAAAGGGCGGTATAAGTATTTGGATGATATATCTGGGTATGTCAGTTATTTAAATCGCGAAAAAGATGCACGACAATTTGCACAACCCATTGTTACACAAATAAACGTTCCTATGGTACAAGATGAACAACTTATTGATAAGTTTGATAAGAAAATCATGCGAGAACAATTGACCGAAGAAACCCAACAACTACAGTTGAAATTGGCTGAAAAGGCGAAAGAAATAGAAGGTGATTTAAATGATTTGGATAAAAACCGGTTTGGATTTTTGAAAAAGGAGGTATGTGAAACATTTGATAATATACCCAAAAAACAATGTGATAAAGTCGTAAATGCAAACATAAAAAGTTTAATTGACGAATTGAAAGAGTTGACTTCGGGCATACGTCAAGAAATGAAAGATATGAAAGAAGTTATCAAAGCCAAAGCTGCCACCAAAAAGGATAAACTAGGGAACATAAAAGAGAACATTGAAAAATACGCGGATGAATATCAAGAATACAAAGACTCTGTATTGTATAATATTAAGCATGAATGTGCAATTGTACCTGACAATGCTACCAGTGTATTAAAAGAAAATATTAAAGAACATCCGGTGATTCGTGATATCGACAATCAAATAGAAGAATACAATGCACAAATTGCAACGATGGCAAATAATATAAAAATACGCGCCGATGCACACAAGAAAAAAATAGCTGAATTGAGGGCATTGCTTAAGAAATCCCAATATAATGACTTGGAGAGGAATGTAGTTAATATGACAATAAAGGAACAACAAAGTGACTATAACAAAACCGTCCAAATATTGAAGAAAGAAAACAATGAAAAGGAGAACCTTATACAGAAAAATCTTCAAATATTAAATAAAACACGCAATAAACGATTCAAAAAATTACAAAAAACGATTAAACGTAAGATTCGAGATAATAACCAGAAAATCAAAGAAGAAATGCGCGAAGAAAAAAGAATGAAAAAAGAATTACGTAAGCAAGCCGACTATAAAGAACAGATTACAAATAAACAAATTAATGAAATGGTTGAAACCTATCGTGGAAAAATGGTGAATGATTTGCATGCGCTCGATGAGAACATGTTAGAACAAGAACGCGCAAAAGAGGCCGAAAAACAGCGAAAAATAGACGAACGTGAACAAAAACGGATTGCTCGTGAAATGGAACGGGAACGTAAAGCATTAGAGCGCGAAAAAAAACAAAAAACCCGCAAAGCGGAGCAAGCAAAGCGAAAGATGGAACGAGAACAAGTTCGTAAAACAAAGAAAAATACAAAATAATGAGCGAGATTTATGTTTTTATGCTTTGAAAAACATAAATATTAACAGTATATATTGTATATTGTAGTATTATTCATAAATTATGGAGAACATAGTAGACGAAGTAAGTGACAACGAAGAAACCCCTATGTTTGTTGAAAATGATAGTTTAGAAACTACGGTTACAAATGCAGAAATCGACCAAATTACGTTGTCCCTCTTGATGAACAAGAATCATTATAGAAAATACGTTGCACAAAATAACCCGGAACAACATGATATTGAGAACCAGCGTATTCAGGAAAATCGTCAATATGCTGACAAAATTATAGAGTTAACCCGTAGGTTAATCGATTTCCCGGATACTCAAATCACCAACGATATAAACGATATTTTCATTGCTTATACAAAAAGACTTGTGCAATATTTTAAAAGGAAAACAATTGAAGAACGAAGCATTTCTAGCACCGGATGTTATGAAAACGAGGGTGAAGATGAAGATGAAGATGTTCTCTTTGGGAATATGGATGAATCTACTGGGACATTTAATGGACAATCAAGTTCTCGTTCGTTTTGGGGAAAAGAACGTGTAATAAAAAAAGGTAGTTTGCCCGTGTCTAGTTATGATATGCGTATGTTCTCCAAACGATGAATAAATTCCACATAAACGGTGTAAAAAAGTATATGTATAATGTAAATGGGGGGAATGTCTACTAAAAAAAGACGTAATTTAACTATTAAAACACAGGGCGGACAACAACGCAGACGAACATTTAAGAAGATGCGCTGTCATCCAAAAGTGAAAGGAAAAACGGGAGTTCGTGACAGTTGTTTAACTGACGATGTTTTACATAAATTAAAAATATCTTTTAATAAAAGTCATCCAGATAAACAAATTTTAGAATCTAACCCAAATAAAATATGGAGCGAGTTAAAAAAAAGAATTCAAACATGTAACAAAGAGGATTGTTGGTTAAATATGATTACTGACCCTTATGTACGCAGTAAAATAGACAAGTTATCGTTTGCACCTGACCATCCCGAGTCATGGAACCAAAATCGCAGTGAATGGCTTTCCAATTTTGATATCGCGGCTGTTCTCAAACAATATGAAGATACATATAAAAACTTTAAATTCATTGGGCCGAGTCCTATTGATTTTGATACCCGTTTACCGGAAGAAAATGACCAATGTGTGTGGAAAGAATTATGTACATTTAACGTAAAAAATTATTTGGATTCAGGTAAGACGAAATTCGGGATTGTATTTAATTTAGATAATCATAATCAAGGTGGTTCTCATTGGGTATCTATGTTTGTAGATTTAGACGACCACTATTTGTTTTTTATGGATAGTACGGGTGCCAAAATTCCAAAAGAAATTGATGCATTGGCAAAACGAATTATTACCCAGGGGAGCGATTTAGCATCTCCGATTTCTATACATTTCCATGAAAATCACCCAATGCAACATCAATATGGAAATAACGAATGTGGTATGTATTCGTTATATTTTATTGTGACAATGTTAACAAACAAGGCAGGGCGGAAAACATTTAAAAAATATGTCGATAAAATCAAGTTTTTTAAGAATAAACGTATAACGGATAAATGTATGAATCAATATAGAAAGAAATATTTTAACTCGTAATTTTATATCATTATAATATAACTTGTCACGTATACTATAATGAATACACCTATAAATAACAAACACTGTTCCGGTGGAGCACCCGATAATGTTGATAAAACGCTGGAGTCTAAAACGAAGGAGCAATTGATAGCTGATATAAAAGAATTAATTAAAGATTCGAATAACGAAACAGGTGAATGCAACAGTGATAAAATAAAAGCAGCCTTAAATAGTTTCATTGACAAATATACACCTTCGGCTACTCCGGATAAGACGACAAAAAAGGGGATGAACTTAGTTATGCAAGTATATGCAGATAAGAATCCAAATAGTAAAGGATATCATATTTACGATTATAAAGTCAAGGTTCTCAATGAAGAATACCCGTTTTCGTCTAACGATGAAGTAAATTATTTCTTAAGACATTTAGTTGGATATATTGAAAATAGCAATTTGCCAAAAAATGCGCGTAAAGCAGATATTACAAATTTTTTTCGTTCCTATGATAAAATATTATCGCAGAATCCCATTCCAGCCGGTGCGGTACCTTCACCCAAAAAAGGCGGTAAAAAACAAAAATCACGTGTAAAAATCTCGCAAAAGCGTAAACACCGACGACGATATACAGCTCGACGTGATAAAAGAAGAACCAGAAAAGATAAAAAACATTAATCGGCTAACAATATAGATATAATGACATATTTATATACAACATGTCATTATACGTATTACCAGAGAACCAAGAATTATTATGGAACGTGATTAGTAAGAACATATATATTCGAGATTTTTTTGCGCCGTATAACGCCGAAAAAAAGAATGAATGGTTTAAAATGATTATCCGGACGTTTTATGACAAGTATAAGAATCGTCATTTAACAGTGAATGATTTAAATAATGTAAATAAAGAGACTATTTCATATATGATTCAAAATGTGCGCGAACAAATGAATCAACCGGTCGCAAAAACGTCTTCTCCGGATAATAAGACACCTTCTTATCAACCTGTAAATTCATATTCAATAACCACACCACCTATTGTAGCGGATACACGACAAGAAGTATATGCAAAAGAGTTCGAACAACGACAAATAGAATATGAAAATCTAAAAAAAAAGACGGTGCCAGAAAATGTCGATTTTACAGAAAAAGCGGAAGACGGTGTAATACAAAATATGGATGAACTAATTAAAATTCAAATGGAACAACGTGCATATGAAAGGAGTTTGATACCGCCACCTACTAGTAAACCAACGCATCCTATTGAAATGGCGATTGTAGAAGAGACCCCGGTTGCGAATCTTAATCATATGGTGAAAGACAATAATGAAATGCAGAAGTTACGTACGACCATAGAAACATTAACAGCCGAGTTAGTGACATTAAAAACCAGTGTTGAAGCTTCTCAAACCGGCATAGCGGATTTAAACCTATGCTATCAAGAACTACTTGAAAAATATAATGTGTTGTTGTTAAGAAATACTACATCCAGCGAGCATGATATACAAAGCACAGTGAGTGATATCATAAGTAAAATAGAACAAAACATATACACCGATGAACATTTAAGTTCGCACACAGAGTGTGCGTCTTAATTGATTTATCGGCAACGTTTCCTTTGAACTTGAACCGCGCTTTGTGCGGTTTTATTTGTTCAAAGGTGTAAATTTTAGATTTATGATTTATGATTTATGATTTATGATTTATTCCTAAATCATAATAAATACAATACAACAATATTGTTTATTAGAATAAATTACTATGGAATTATTTGAACACACATTATTTATTAACTTACCACATCGTACTGACCGTCTTGAACACATTACACTAGAATTTGAAAAAATGGGTATTACTGGCGAGCGAGTTCAAGGTATTCAACCAAAAAATCCAGCGATTGGTTGTACAATGAGTCATATAAAATGCCTCGAACTAGCGAAATCTAGAAACTACAAGCATGTTTTTATATGTGAAGATGATATTACATTTACGAATCCAAACGTATTTAAATCAAGCCTCGAAAATTTCGTTAAGAACAATCAAATTAATTGGGACGTTTTGCTTATTTCCGGAAATAATCGCCCACCATACCAAAAATTATATGACTATGCATCTCGTGTATTTTATTGTCAAACAACCACTGGTTATGTCGTTAAACAAGAATATTACGACAGGTTGATTACAAATTTTAGGGAAGGACTTAGCAAGTTAATTCAAGAGCCAACCAATAAATTTGAATACGCGATTGATAAGTATTGGCAACGATTACAAATGCAAGATTACTGGTATATTATTACACCATTAACTGTCACACAATATGATAATTATAGTGACATTGAAAATATGGAAACTGCCTATAGCAAAATTATATTGGATTTAGATAAACCGTGGCTGAATGTAAAACCCCCAACAAAACCAATGTCATTCACCTAATACGTATCATATTCCACAAGATTATGTTAGTTTTTTATACGCATAAATGTGGCCAAAACGTTTTTGTTCTTTTCTTCATATTGCATTGTTTTTAACTTGTCTGCATATTCTTTGTGCATCATTTGTTCTCGATAGACTTTATTTTGGTGTGCCAATATATGTTCGGCTTCTTGTTTTTCTAACGGCGTTAACGTTTGTCTCCCGCGCTCTTGTATAATATGGTCTACAGAAGAATATTGCTGGACGTTATGAATATCCTTTTCGCTCACTGCAAAGACGGTTTGGTCTTTGTGCACTTTTCGTAAATCATCGAATTTTAATTTACTAAAAGGGTCACTGCATACATACATATCATCATTTTCGTCGTCATATATAGAATTTCCAAAATCACTTTTCATATATAGGTTCTCAATCCCTTTGTATTTAATAAGCCCACGTTGGGTATCTTTTATTTTATCAAACACTTGTCCCATATTTTGCGAGCTGACCTTTTCCTGATTATCATGTATGGCATCTTCACTAGTAAACCACTGATTCTTGTCTGGATTTATTTTACTTGCCATGTTTTTATCAAATAATTTATTAAATGTATCATTGAATTGTTGTTTATCCATCGATTGTATATTTTTACTTACGGTGCGAATCGTTTCCGTATTTGTAGATGAATGGTTTGCATCATATACGCGTTTTTCAGTGGTAACTTGTTGATTCTGTTTATTTTGATTTTCGTAAAATTTAACAATTATATCAAAGGCTTTCTTGTAAAATAAAAAATACTCAGGGGCTAATTTCGATTTATCCGGATGAGTCATGAGAACTTTCTTCTTGGCACGTTTCATATCTTCCAAAGTAATTGAATAAGTCAAATCAAATAGACCGAGCAGGTCTTGCAAACTGTACATGTGAATATCTAAGTTATATTGTTTTTGTGACATATTAACAAACGTGGTTGGATGTTTATTATACTATTTTGATAATTTTTATATTTTATTTCATAAAATACATAAAATATACCGTATATAGTATATAATGGTTCTACCAATTATTACACACTATGCGAATCGAAATGAATTCTTCGCTTCTCTAAATAATAACCCTGGACTAATTATTGTCAAATTTGGAGCAGATTGGTGCGGCCCATGTAAACTAATTGAAGAAGATGTTCATCGATATTTTAATTCAATGCCAGATACAGTACAATGTGCGATTATTGATGTCGACAAAACATTCGATTTATACGCGTTCATGAAAAGTAAAAAAATAACAAAAGGAATTCCTACGATTTTATGTTATTATAAAGGCAATACTCATTATGTACCCGACGACGTCATTGTTGGTGCCGACAAGCACGAATTACATTTGTTTTTTAAGCGATGTCTAGAAACTCTTGACTAAGCATCCGGCCAGTCGATATTGTAAATATAGCTAAGCGAGGGTGCAATGGACATAGTATAGGTTTCATCATGATACGATGAAATATCATATGTATTCATTAACAGTTTGCTCAACTTTATATTTCGACGCAAATGCGTTTTTAATGGTAAGGATGTTAAATGTGTAATATATGTTTCCATATCAGTCATTCGTTTTTTGAAATATAAATCATTTTTAAACGGCGATACAGTATATATACAGTTATATAATCCGTATATATACCCATACCATTCCGCATAACAGTTCACGTATTTTTTAAATTCTGGTTGTTGTAAAGTAGTTTGGATGGCAGCTGGAATCACCGTTTCAGATTTCATTTCAATCTCATTGGGAGTATTCATAAACTTTACGAAGTTACATACCATCACATTGTTTTCCTGGATATCATGTATTATCATTTTTGTAAATAATGTCGAACACAACTCGCGCAAGGTTTCACTTGTACAAAACATGTCTACCATAATACAATCTATATTTTCAGTAAGCACGGATTGTATTTGTCGTTGGTTCATTAGAATATCATCTCCGTTTCGATAGGTATCCACAGAAATGACTAAAGTTCGTTGGTTAGATGGTTTCGTACGTATAAACATGGGTACCATTTGCAACAAAGCATTTGTATCCACTCGTTTTGCTAAAGGGAAATTCACTGAATGGAAAAACGCGTCTTGTTGATTAAATTTTGAACCAATTGACATGTATACGTAATCATAATGCCTATGTTGGGTAAATGTGGTATCTAATGCAGCCGAAAATGTACTTGGTACACATTTCCATAACATTGTAAATTATATGTTAGTAGTAAATAACATATAATGTTTTCAATTTTTAACTACGAGTTCTACGAGTCTTTTTTTGTCCTTTTTTCTTTCTTTTTATACTTTTTGTATTTTTTGTACTTTTATTCCCACCAGACATTTTTGTTTCAGAAACGGGTACTGCGACTGGTATTGTATTTTGGTTAGCCGAGGAATTATTTACTACTTCAGCGGTAGTCTCAGCTGGACTGGCAGAAGAAAACGGGTTCATCGATTTAATTTTTTCAAGTGATTCGTTGAAAGTTTGTTTCATATTTTCTACCATCGATGTTTTTTCGGCGTTATCTGTTTCTTCTGTCGGTGCAGATGGTGCAACAGTTGGCTCCTGTACTGGTACGGGTACTGGTACTGGTTCCGGTTTTGTAATGACTTCATTCGTTGTGTCTGCAATAGTTACATACGTTAATACCAGTGAAGTTACTCCAATAAATACATAGGATAATAAAGGAATATATTCTTGTTTCATACTAAAGTTATATTATTATGATATTTTTATTTGTTCAGCGTACCAAGATTACTGTTCATTATAACGAATCGTATAATAGTCATAATTACGCTTCCATTTTTGTTTCGTTTCGCTATTTACGGTGCACTTTACATGTCGTTCAAATTGCTCTGGACTATCGTAATATAGTGTATCTGGGGTGTCTGTACTATAGTTCGCTGCATAACAAACCTTGAAGAATTGTGCTTCCGCTGAAATACTACCAATCGGCATATTAGATTCACGAATTCCAGTTACTGCATTACGAATCGGCATACCAGGAATACGGCAGCTTGCGTAATATTCTAATCTGTCTTGCTTTTTACCAATAATCTTATGCGAAGGGTCGCTGTTAAGATATTCGTCCATTCGTTTTCGTTTTCCCTTTACTTCCGAAAACATAGTATCATCATCCACACTAGACTCGTTATATACATAGGAGTCATTGTGTGTTTCACTAGGTTCGCTTCCATAGTGTTGAGCTGAATAATCATCTTCATCCATGTTTAGTAAGACTGGGGAGAAATAACAAAGTGTGTTTGTCTTGTATATTCATAGTCTATACCCTTTATGTTGGTTTCTATATTATTAAATGAATTTGCGATTTATTGTCTGCTCTTTTTTAGGACTATTTGTATATATGATATCTCTCACGGAGGCGGAACAACTCGCGTATATAGAAAAACACTTTTTAAATAAAGAAGTAGTAAATAATATAACGATAGATACAAATGATGACCCATTTTTACCATCTAAGGCACCATCTATGCGCGATATGACGTATACAAATGCAAATATAACCAATGCAGAATACAAATATTTAGATGACGTCATATTGTCAAACAATTTAATGTTATTTACACGAAACCTTAATCGGCCGTATACGATTCATTTATGTTTATTTTCGGTAAATACTGATTTACACCTACCTTTTTTACAATTTATGTTTAGTCGAAATGAAAATCGTTATACATTTCCGTTGATGAATCTAGACATGCAGAAAATACATGATTTGTCACAAAAGGAATCAAATGATTCGATTCATAGTGACGATGAATCTGGTGATGAACATTCGGTGAATGATAGTTTTATTGATAACGAATTTTTAAGACAATGCATAGAGTTATTTAATCAACATATATCTATGCAAGACGTTGATTTGCATTCAAGATATAGAGGGTTTTTGGAAGATGAAAATGATGACAGCCATTTGTATGTATTTTTTGATTGTACCGGTATAAATATACAGTTACACAGTGATAAGTTTAAACATGGGGATTTTCTTTATGCAGTTGTAGACGAATTAAATGTTGGACGTATTAATGATATTGAAATCGAACCGGACGTATTGCGCATATTTAACAATAATGCGTTCACTAAAACATTAAATTCATTAAAGGGAGAACCGATATTGTGTCCTATTGTATCGTATTTATGCAAGAAAGATGAGCATGGAAAGTATGTAAATGAATATTATAGTGATGCGGATGATAGTGACGGATATAATGAGTTATTACTAACCATACCGATGGTTCATCACGATAGATACGATAACATGTATATGTTTTCTAAGCTTCCTTTGACAGGTGAATATAAACATATTCGACGATTTGCATTGTTTTATGATAATACCATGAACGGTAAAGTCATCGAAGCGGAGACTGAGAACCAGGCGGCCGAAGAAAAGGAAGCTGAAACCAAAACCGAAGAAAAGGAAGACGAAGATGAAGATGAAGATGAAGATGAAGATGAGGATGAAGATGAAGATGAGGATGAAGATGAGGAAAAGGAAGATGAAGCTGACGATGAAGATGAGGAAAAGGAAGATGAGGAAAAGGAAGATGAAGCTGACGATGAAGATGAGGAAAAGGAAACTGAAGCTGACGATGAAGATGAGGAAAAGGAAGATGAGGAAAAGGAAGCTGAAGCTGACGATGAAACGGAGGAAAAGGAAGATGAGGAAAAGGAAACCGAGGATGAAGAGGAAAGTGAAACCGACGATGAAACGGAGGAAAAGGAAACCGAGGATGAAGAGGAAAGTGAAACTGAGGATGAAAGTGAAACTGAGGATGAAAGTGAAACTGAGGATGAAAGTGAAACTGAGGATGAAAGTGAAACTGAGGATGAAAGTGAACCTGAAGAAAGTGAAACCGAGGCAGAAGAGTTATTAGAATTAGACGAAAACGTAGTTTTTATATTTAAAGACATGGACAAAACATATTATGGTACATATTCAACGGATATGTTTATCGAAATATAGAGTATTATCGAGTCATTCCATGCAAATATTTTTCTATTTTTCTATTTTTCTTATTCAGTAAATAATTATTTTTTTACACAGTAATGGTTTGTGATTGAACTCAAACTGAGTTAGAGTTCAATAAGTTCTTTATATGTTTTGTAATCGACTTCATGTTTTTACTCTTGCAAATTATGTAAATGGTCATCTATAAGTATAGTATAACAATTAATACGAATAGTCATCATAATAAGCCTGAATAATAAGCTTTGAACCATCCCATAACATTAATAATACACCAAATATTGTTAAGTAAAAATCATTATATTTTTTTCCACGATATATTAGAAAGGGTCCAAAAATAAATACAGCTAGTATCCTACCTAAATAGTACAATAAATGTTGATACAATTTCAACGTTTCATTAAAATTTTCTTTCCATTCTATTTTATATTTGTTTTTGAACATGGTATATATAATTTATGACACAAAAAACAAGTTTCAAATATATTTGATTCATTATACATTATCTACACTGTTATATGTCGCAAAAAACACGTCAAACACATCACTCTCTATTTCATTCGACAAATTATCTATAATTTCTTCACGAAGAGGCTTTCTTTCATATACACTGGCAAAATTGTTCACATACAATTGTATATGTTTTACTCTGTCATTAATGTACTTGTTACGCTCTTCTTGTTTTTCTTGTTTGTTTTTCATGTTGTCAATTTGAATTCTTACGCTTTTCTTTTCAAATTCATCCTTATCGTTTAATTCGCGTTCGCGTTGTTCTAATAATCTTCGTTGTTCAAGTATTACAGCATTCTTTTGTTGCATGGCCGCATCCGTTAAATCATTGTTCATTTCATCCGCAGTATTCTCAATCTCTAAATACCATTTATGTCGAGTTTCATTTGCACTAATAATAGTATCGCATATATCTGGTTTCTTTAACTGGTCATATATACGTCTGGCATTACTACCTTCTTTACCCGCAAATTTCGATTTAAAATCACTAATAACTTGTTCTTTAATATCCGGAGTTGTTTCCATAAGTCGGTCAAATTCACTTCGACAATGTTTAATAAATGTACCCGCATCACTACGCTCAGCCGGTTTTTTTGATAGTTCAATGCGAATGTTACGTGCAAATTTGTCCCATGATATGGCAGCTACGCGGTGTGCCTCGTTTAATTCGGATATTTTCAAATACTGTTGAATCGTGGTGAGTATACCAATCATAATATTAATACTACCGATTACAGAAGGTGCATATACACGAGCAGATAAAGGCAAACTATCCTGTGCGAATGAAGCCGTACCACTTAATGTCGAAAAAATGATAGCTGGTATAGTAAACCATGCATGTAAATACGAATACTTTGCATGGGACCGAGTGTTTAACCACTTGTAACATTGTGCTATATCACACCATTCTACCATAATAACCTCATTTTCAGGTGACCATTCTATACGTTTTAATCTCGATAAGTCTGTCGTTTTATTAATATTCTTATTTGTATTTATATCAGTATTAATAGTATCAATTTCGTCGCAAGTTATCGGTGATGGAGGAGGGTTTTTCTCTATCGAATTGTCATCGAATGGCATATTATGTTAGGAACGTACTAATATAATATAATTATAAAAAAACGCCAATCGTAGAGAACTAGCTAAATGAACACACACCCAATTTGTTAATTCTGTTCATTTGGATTTATTATGGATAATGACTTGAACTTCGGTAAATCTTTAATATTTGTTTGTAACGCAGGACTTGCTTCTAGTTTGGGAGGAGAAATGGTGGATGAATCGGTTACGTCTACTGCGGTCGGGGTATTGGTGTTATTTTCAGGAATAGGGTCTGTAACCGGTTCTTTTATAGAATCATCCGTATTTTCTTCCAAATTTTCCAGGGTTTCTTCATCTTTAATATCATCTATCGAGAACGTGTAATTCATATTGATGTTGTCATCCACTTCTTTATAGAAATCACTAATGCGATGATGCAACTTTTTCAATTGTTTTTGCTGCGATATATGAAAAAACGATATATAGTTAATAAATAACGTAATTTGGTCTTGTAACACACGGTTCTCATGAGACAACGTGTTTAAGAAGTTAGATATCGAGAACCCAACTTTATGGTTATCGTTATAATGCAAAATCGCATCCTCTTTGTTAACTGTTTCTAAATACAATGCATTGATTAAATTTAAAATACTTTCATGTAACAACGTAATATCTTCTATGCGATACTCTTGAAATGGTTCCAAATCTTTATATACAGGAAAGGTATGTATGTTCAATGCGCTCTCATCCACGTGTTCTTTACAAAATTTTACAATCATATTATGTAGTTTATAATAATCGCAATACATACGATTGTTTAAAATAGCACGTAGTTTCTTGATGTGTTCAAACTCCATTGCAAAAATCTTGTATTGATAATAGAACGAGTCTAAACAAAAGAGAAAAATCTGTTTATTATTATCACGAATCATTTCACCGTGTAGTTTTTTCAACTCACTTAGCTTCGTCGCCACACTATTTTTTGTATTACCTATTTCTCGTTTGATAGATATGATATTTTTGAAACTATTCTTTAGCTTTTCATTTTGAAATATATAGGTAGTTGACATTGTTATAAAATAGAGTTATATAATTATACAGTAAAAAATACAAACATACAAGTTGTATTTTTTTAACAAACAACGACGTCTACTAAATAGTAGATATTTCAACATAAATTTCTCGTTCTAGCTCTTCGTATTCTCGTACTAAATTCAACCTATCTTGTGTAGTAAACGGCGATACATATTGATTAAATAGGGTAGTAATCGAGCTAACCATTGGCGCAATAGGACTACAATCTGGTGTTGTTTGAGTTAGAGTGGTAGGCAGCAAAGAATCTTGTGAAAGACTAATCGGTTTAATATTTTCTTGATTATAACCATTGACGACAATAATGGTATCTGGTGGATTATCGATGTTTTTATTTGTTTGTTTTGATGGTGTTCTATTTATTCGCGTAACGTAGTTTTTGATTTCCCAATATTGACCCGCTTCTTCATCATATAACAGACGAAATCCTTGTTTGGTTTTAAGATTTGTTTGAAATCGAATAGACTGTGATGTATTATACGGTTTGATTTGAATAAATGCAAAATAATATGCATTCCGGTTTTCGTTGATTTTGTAAACCATGTCTAACTCAGTTACTTCACCAATTCCCATACGTGAAAATGCATCATATATGGTTTTCTTATGCACTGAACCTAAAATACGAGGAATATAAATATGTAATGACATTATATTGATTAAAGCAATGCTTAATTTGAATATTTACAACATAGCATAACTTTATTTGTCAATTTTTTACAAACCCTTTGTAAACATGCAGATTAGTAAATAAGATTCAAGGGTATAAAATTGAAAAACACATTAACTTTAAATGCAATATAAAAACAATCGAAATAGTCATAATATATAATATGCCTTTCAAAAATACATATATACAATTAAATACACACCCTTCTTTGCCAATTCATCCAATTGATACTGAAGATGAAACATTTGGTATATTGGTTCTTGAAATGAACCCAGTAAATATAACAAAACGTCCGCTGTTTATATTGTTTACCTTAGACACGACTGGCTCCATGAGTGAATATGTTACTCATTCAACAACAAAAATTCAATACGCAATCCAAACCCTCAAAAGTATCGTGAAATATTTATCGTCATTAGATGTAGATGTGTATATTCAAATAAATACATTCAACGAAAGTGTTGTTACAATGATTCCACCGACAAAAGTTTCTGTACAAACACAGAGTGATTTGATACAGAAATTAAACACGATTGAAGCAGATGGAAGTACGAATATTGAATTAGCTTTAAAATCGGCCAAAGATAGTATTACCGAATACGCAAACAACCATTCCACATTTTCATGTGTACATATTTTCATGACAGATGGTGAACCTACAAGTGGCGCAACTACATCAAGTGAATTATTGAAATGTATATCACCTGATTATATGACCATTAATATTGGTTTTGGTATTGACCATAATGCCAAGTTATTATGTGACATTAGTAATATTGCGAATAGTGAATATCATTTTATTGACAATATTGAACATGCTTCTGTCGTATATGGCGAATCCCTCCATAAAGTATTATATCCTTCTTTGCAAAATGCGCGAATACACATCGAAAATGGGTTTATTTACGATTGGTTAGATAATAAATGGAAAACATGTATCACAGAAAACATTATTGTAGGTGAAATGAAAAAGTATTACCATGTCAAAACCAATACACCGGATATCATTAAAGCACATATAGAAGCATATCGTGAAATTGAACTAGAAAATAATAAATCATATATGGAGCATTTTGATGAAACCATATTACTATTACCGGACCTAATTGATAATGATGGTAATATAATGCATGATATAGATATTGTTAAATTTGCATTTCGACAGTGTATATTAGAAGTATTATATGAAGCAAAGCTAATTGACCGGTTTACACATTTTGATATATTGCAGAATACAAAGCGACGTATAAAAGACTTATATAAAAAATTACATGCGTTTATAAATGAACATAATATGCAAACAGATGGTATCATGAAACAGTTATTAAATGATTTATATCTTGCCTATTGGAATATTGGCACAGATAATGGAGTCATATATATTTACGGAAGGCATACATCACAAGGAAATCAACATGCTTATACGCCTGGAAATAATCAACTACATATGCATACATTAAATAATGGAATAGATGTTCCACCCACACCGGTGATGCGTAGATTCTATAACGGGTCACCTCGAAATGATTGGTTAAACCCCGGTCCTAATAGATTGAATTTACATGAATCTAGTTCTAATACAAGTGGGATAACTGATAATGAATATTCTAGCTATAGTACACCAAGTATTCGACGTACAACCACATCGATTCAATCATACGACGAATAGTTTAACAAATAGAATCATTGGTAAATAATTGTATAGATTCACAAAAAGTATATAAATAAAGTTTATAATATAGTATAAAATGTCGTCGACAAATACAACCGTTCCATCAAATTTTCGTTCCTTGGTTGGAGATTTTACCCGTGACTTATCCACATCCTTTCCGGAATGGTCGCATATGTGGGATAAATGGGGTAATGAAGATACAACCGATGAACAATTAGAAACGTTATTTACATTTTGTTCTAAGATTTATCCTGTCCGTTTTTTTGATATATTGTATCAAAATGAAGATATATTTAAAGAAGACAGTGATGCAGATGTGTATTTTTTCCCGAACATGAGTTTTCGATTGATATTTAACAGCGATGGTTTAAGTGAAAATAGCAAAAAGATTATTTGGAAATATTTGCAACTCATGTTATTTACTGTGGTTGGTTCTGCGAATGATAGATCTAATTTTGGAGAAACAGCAAAGTTATTTGCTGGAATCGACGAGAAAGATTTGCAAGAAAAGTTAAACGAAACCATGATGAACCTTACTGGATTTTTTGAAAAAATGTCAACAAATGAAGCTGACACAACGGAACCGACTTCTTCTACGGAATCCGGCGAGCCACAATTTGAAAATATGTTTAGAAATATGCCAAACATGGAGGGTATGCCTGATTTGAACAACTTGCAGAATACATTGAAAACATTGTTTGAAGGAAAAATTGGTTCATTGGCCAAAGAAATGGCAGAAGAAATCGCAGATGAATTTAAAGATGTATTAGGTGATATGGGTGATACCAATGCCAATCCGCAAGATATTATAAAGAAGCTAATGAAGAATCCTACAAAGATTTCTAGCTTATTGAAAACAGTGAGTTCCAAGTTAGATGAAAAAATGAAGAATGGTTCCATATCCAAAGATGAAATTATGAGAGAAGCCAGTGATATGATGAATAAAATGAAAGAAATGGGTGGCAGTGAAAATTTTAAAGAAATGTTTCAAAATATGGCTAAAAGCATGGGCGGTCTGGGTAAGAACATGAAATTTAACCAAGGTGCACTTGACCGCATGATGAAACAGGAGGAGAATAAAACAAAGGTGAAAGACCGCGCGGAACAAAAACGAGAAAAACTAAAGAAAGAAAAACAAGATGAATTTGAAAAAATGATGCAGCGCAAAAGAGAACAATTGGCATTACAACAAAAATATTCTGTTACTGCCACCGACGACCCGAATCACCTTGTGTTTAAATTAAACGGCGAAGAACACCAAGAAAAGTCTTTTATTCACCCAGATTTAATTAAAATGTTAGATGAGGAAGATAAGGCAAAACAAAGTATTTCAACAGAAAAGAAAGTGAACAAGAAAAAGAAGAAGAAGGCATAGATGATATTTTGAAGTAAATTTATCTAGTATTATAATATACAAACCAACAGTATTCATGTTGAAATTTATAGACGCTCGTTTCTTTTTACTTAGTTTAGTGATTGGACTTTTTGCTGTATATATAACAATGCCTGACCTTCGTACCATTTATGTATATCCAACCCCTGAAAATGTAAGTATATTGCAATATAAAGACAAAACCGGTACTTGTTTTTCATTTACACAGGAAGAAGTTACTTGTCCAACAAACGCAAGTGAGATATCCAAGATACCAGTACAACAATAGAGTTATTTAATCATACTTCCCCCCTTCAAAAATCTAGTAAGTATATATTTTCCACTGTATAATATATACTATGAACTTTAAACGATTATTGTATACAGACATTGGACGCATTTTTATTTCCATTCTATTAGGATTAGGCCTAGCTACATTATTTCGTAAAGTGTGTACAGATAAGAATTGTATTCAATTTAATGGTCCCATTATTAGCGATTTAGAAGGTAAGACATACAAACACGGCGATAAATGTTACAAGTATTCAACCAAGACGGACAAGTGTGATACTACTAAGCGTCAGGTTGATTTAATGGACAAGTCTAAGGAAACTGAATAAATATCAACTGATATTCATTTATTTAGTGAGAAAATTTATACTATTCGTTAAACTATACAATATTTGGTCTGGTTAATATTGTATAGTTTATGGAAAATACTACGCGCATAGCGGATTTACCGCTGGATGGTAACGCAAGACAGTCGACCAGTTCTTTTGCAAGTGCAATACCCCCGACCACCATTAGTATTTCTAACTCTAAATCAAGCAAGATTGATGGAGATGTGCCGACTAATTATACACCGATTAATGTTCATCCCAACCCATACGGTGTATCGGCAAACAATCCAATCATGGAAATGCCATCAACTACACAAAATACGAATCAACAACGTGGATATAATGAACATATGCAACAAATGCATGAACCATCTATGGAAGTATTTCAAAATATGGAACAACAACGTTTGCCTTCTCGTGATATTCCTAAGAACACAATTCAATATGCAAATGACGAAACGATTCAACCTAATTATATTCCAAAGCAAAACATAGTGCGAGATTATGTGAAAGACCACTATGATATGACTGAACAAAATTTAAAAGAATATGAGCAAAAAATACGACAACAAAACCATTGGGATTCTATTTTAAATGACATACAAGTTCCACTTTTCATTGCGGTATTATTTTTTATGTTCCAACTGCCGGTAATTAACACCCTCATTTTCAAAAAAATGTCATTTTTATTATTGTATGATGCAGATGGTAACTTTAACATGAGTGGATTAATATTTAAAAGCATTTTATTTGGATTAACGTATTATTTTGTACATAAGTTTACAACATTTATTAGTGAAATATAACAAATATTATGGACGATTTACGCCTTTTGTTTTCGCAAAAATGCGAGTAGAGGATTTTCACGGTTGTCTTTAGCGGATTTGCTTGTATTTGTATTTGTAGTAGATGTGGCACTACTATTACGTCGCTTACGTGTTTTTGTAGCAGACGATGGTTTTCGTAATTTGTTGGATTCTATGTCTCCTGGTACATATTTTAAAAACCACATTTGATATTCTTTACTATTTTGGTTGTTATGGAGTTCTTTGTATTTTGCTGCTTTCTTGGAACGAATATCTTCAAGGGTAAGCTGTTTGCCATAACAATTGATACTAAAGCGTTTTAATATACCACGTTGTTCCAATCGATTATGTTCCTCAATTTGAAACAAAAACATGGCAATACATATGAGTCGGTCTTTATCGTAATGTGGCATATTTGCATATAGAAAGCTTAAATAGAATGCTAGAATGGTATCAATCGTTGCTACATTCACTTCTTTACCGTCGAGTTCGATTTTATTATAACTATGACATGCGACTGGCTCGTATATGTAGGCCATACTGTGTTTACCTACCTTAATTTCAATATGTCTCGGTATGATTTCACCAATGGCAGCATGCTTGATTATTTTAATATGTTTAAAATGTTCGGCTTTAAGGCGTTCTTTTACGATTATTGCGCATTTGTCTGGGTCTTCAGATAGAATGTCAAAATCGGGAATGGCATTCACTAGATTCTTTTTATTTTCAGGCATATATTGTGAATATAAATGTGTAGAATAACCACCGAAAAATACAGAACCATTATCGATAAAACTATCACGCATTAACAAATGTAACCGTTCTTCCTTTTCCATATGTAAATCGACCTTTTTAGAAAAATCGACCGTGTTGCAATTGTTTTCTAGTTTCATGGGATAAAATTTGTTTAATGTTGTTAATCGTTTCATTACCTTTTCCCATCTGGAAATATCTCCAGCTGGTCTGGATAACTCTAAATACATCGCCATACGTAAATAATCTGGTGGAGCATAGCGTATACCTGCAATTTGTATGGCATGAGTAGATATAGATTTGTATATTTCAGGATGCAAATAAGTAATATCAGCAATGGGTACGAAGTTCACGAACACTTTAAATGTACCATAGTGCATACCGGATTTTGCTTCTACGTCAGTGTATCCCTCTTTATAATATATATCCGCTAATTCCTTTGCATCATCTAATGCGTTTGAAGAGAAGAAATCATAATCTGGAATTTCAATATCACGATTGTAAAATTGGGCATATTTGGGTAATATGTTATTAATTGCAGTTCCGCCATAACAAACTAATTTCTTTTTGACGATAAAATCTTCAACGATTTGCAACATTTTTTGAATCTCTTTATTGTTTACTTTCTGTTGACCTTGTAAATTTTCACTTTCATCAACAGCGTGTCTTAGTATAGCCAATTCGCATTCTTCAAAGGTCATTTTATTTTCACACAATTTATTCTTGTATTTACGTTTCTTTTGGGTTTTTACCATATTATTTCTATTATAATATCATTAGAAATAATATTATATATCTAAATATTTGCAACATCCGGTATCTAAATATTTGTAATATTCATTATTTCTTTTTAATGAAATAAGGCAAGGCTACCGATAAAGGAATAATCCCGCCCATGGTATCATTAAAGAATTCTTCATAATTGACCAAGTTTTTATCGACAATATGGAACTGGTACAATACATTTTGACAACCATGTTTAACCACAAACTCTTTAAACACTGGATTTGCGTTATTCACAGATTTATCCGGAATAGCCATTTTCATATTTTCTGCGGTAGTACGCACATTATCGTCTTTTAATAAAACCGCGGTGTTTGCATGATTTAACAAATCGGTATAATGATACAAATTTAAATATTCACTTCCACTTTCAAGATTGGTGTAGTTATTTATACTAAAACACGATGTGGTGCCTGATTTACATTCGGCATATTTTTTATAATCAGGAACAGTTGTTTTATCAACTACGACTACCACCTTTCGCATAATGTCGGATAATCGTGTAGATTCTGTAATTCGACCAGAATAAGCCACTGATTTAAGATTTGCATCGATTGACTTAGCTACCGCTTGATATATGTTTGAGTCCCTTGATTTTATTCGCAAGTTGACAAAAATAGGGTCTGTATTATTAGGTGATGTTTGCGAAAAGGCATTTGTCGCAACCGTAGACAACACTTCATCTAATTTTATACTATTTTTGGTATCAATTACCGCGTAATTGACATCTGATGACACCGCCACTTTTGGCATATATAAGTTGCCTTCTTTTATATAAAATACTTCGAAATCTAGAAATCTACATCCACGTTTCAACACCTCTTCTATCATTTGAACACTCACATAATTTCCACTACATGCTGTATTATAAGACGCTTTAATACAGTATTCATGTAAGGGCATATTTGTAAATTTTTCCTTTATACTCTGTATATTATTAAACTTGTTATATTTAGATACTACTTTCTCGACCTCTGTTTTTGCATCTCCAGATAGTGACAAACTAAAATTTTCAACGTCGTTCGATTGCATCAAGTTAAACAGTCGTTTTTTATAGATTAAACCATATAAAATATATAAAACAAGCAATATAGCGATAATACTTAACACAGTATGCCAATTTTTAGGTTGCATTCTATGATAATTCTATTATATATATAAACAAATATAATAGAATTATAATATATAATTAATATAATGGCAGGAGGATTACTAAATATAGTTGCGGTTGGTGCAAATAATGTATTTTTATCAGGTAACCCAAGTAAGACTTTTTTCAAAGCCACATATGTAAAATATAGTAATTTTGGTTTACAGAAATTTCGCATAGATTATGACGGGCTGCGAGATTTGCGCCCAAGCGAACCGTCCACATTTACGTTTAAAATTCCACGTTATGCAGACCTACTAATGGATACCTATGTAGTGGTTACTTTGCCAGATATATGGAGTCCTGTCTATCCACCGACTGCGGATACTGGTTTTCAATGGGTACCATACGAGTTTAAATGGATAAGGAACATTGGAACACATATGATTAAAGAAATATTAATTACTTGTGGTTCATTAACCTTACAGCGATATTCGGGTGAATATATGGCGGCCATGGTCGACCGCGATTTTAACGCTGAAAAAAAGGATTTATTTTATAAAATGACTGGAAATATTACAGAATTAAATAATCCATCCGTGGCATACGGACGTACCAATTCATATCCGTCCGCATCATTTACACCAGAAACGGTAGGTGCAGAACCATCTATTCGCGGACGTAATTTATATATACCAATTAATACATGGTTTACATTAAATAGTTCATGTGCATTCCCATTAGTCGCATTACAATATAGCGAACTAATGATTTCTATTACAATGCGGCCAATACAAGAACTGTTTCAAGTACGAGATATATTTGATATTGAATATAATCATCCATACATACAGCCAGACTTCAATGAGAATCGATTTCAAATGTATCGATTTTTGCAAACACCCCCGACTGGATTTCTAAAAACAGATGATTATGAAAATCGATTTTTAACATGGAATGCGGATATTCATTTATTAGCAACCTATTGTTTTTTATCAAAAGAAGAAACACAAGTGTTTGCAGCCGAGGATCATGTTTATTTGATTAAAGATGTTTTCGAACATAAATATGAAAATGTTACCGGTTCAAAACGAATAAAAGTGAATTCAAATGGTATGATTGCAAGCTGGATGTGGTTTATGCAAAGAAATGACGTCAATCTGCGAAATGAGTGGAGCAATTATACAAATTGGCCATATGATAGATTGCCATCAAATATCGTATTAGCGCCACTTGCCCCTCTTTTAGGAATGGAATTTGATTTATCTTACGGTATGGCCGTTCACCCGAATACGACAGAGCTTACTAATAGTGGCATTACGATTACGGGTACATATCACAATGAAAATCGTAAAGAAATATTAGAAACGTTGGGCATATTATTAAACGGGGAATATCGCGAAAACCTGATGACACGAGGTGTATATGATTATATAGAAAAATATACTCGTACAGCAGGTTCCGCAACAGAAGGTTTATATTGTTACAATTATTCATTAAATACCAGTCCATTTAAATACCAACCTTCTGGTGCAATCAACCTAAGCAAATTTAAAACGATTGAATTAGAATTAAACACGTATTCACCTACGATTGATAATATAAATTCACAATTTGATATCGTATGTGATGCAGAAACGGGAGAAGCGATTGGAGTTCGTAAATCAAACTGGCGCCTATTTGAGTATAATTACAATCTTACTCTTTTTGAGGAGCGATATAATGTATTATCATTTATAAGTGGTAATTGCGGAATGTTATATTCTCGATAGTAGACCAACTTTTATTTATTTGTGTCTGTAGTTTTGTAAAAAAATAGCAATATATATATAATTATTATTATATATATGACGGATAATAAGGAAAAAGGCGTAACGCCCAATATAAAATATAATATAACAGAGTCATTTAGTAGTATTAACGACGAGCAAGTAGATGACTTCCAATCTGCATACATGAACAATAAAATAAAAAAAATTAAGAAAAAGAAAGAAAAGCAAAATATAAGTGGCATCCCAGAATTTGATATATTAACAAATACAAATACAAATATTCCAGAGAACGAACCGTCAAAGGATACACCCGGTGAATCCAAACATAGCACAAGTATTCCTTTTTTAAGTATGCATTATTGGAAGCAATTGTTGTTTGGTAAAACCGTGGAAGATTTTACAAGTGATGAATACGAAGGAGGTGATAATATACACGAACCAGATAGTAAAAATTTGAATATAAGAAAAAGGATTGTACGTGCAATCAATAAAGTCTATAATACTGTAAATAAATTCAATGATACCATCGCAAGAAAAACGCTTAACGGATTATCTAAAAATACGGCTACTGACGATGATGTCAAACTATTGAGAAACCAAATAGCCTTGATAGAATCAGCCGTTGTTAGCATATGGATGGTGTATAATTGGTATTTCCTTATGTTTTATGCAAAACCAAATGATATCAAAGTGATGGAATTTTCTAGAGCAAAATTGTCAGAATGGTCGAACCAGAATGATATTATAAAAATAATACTATATTTGTTCGAATTTGCTATATGGTTTCCTGAAAAATTAGACCATTTTCTAATGCAAACCTTTCCATCTATTACGTCCTGGTTTCTTAACGGTACATGTCAATTTTTATTTATATATATAATTTGTGTCATTTTGACGAAAAATTTTGTTGTTGTGTTTAAAAACTTTTTCATCGATTTGTTAACAGATGCTACTAGTAATTTCCTAATAAACATCATGTTCGCAATCGTGTTTGTTATGTTTTTTGTGTCTATGTTTACCATTAATTTTGTTGGGGACATAAGTCATGATACGAAAGAAGTTATATCTATACTTGGTTCATTTATGAACCCAATCGGCTCCTTTTTTAAATGGTTTTTACGATTCTTAATTACCATCATTGTAAGTGTTCCTATGGGTGCCGTTATTTGTGGTTTATATTTTATAACTTATTCCTTATTTGGTATATATATTTATGGCGGAATAAGATGGGGATGGTCCAGCTCTAGATTAGATATTGATGAATATATAAGAAATGCTCACGCTGGATTCCAAGAAGAAGATATGTGTAATAGGGGGGGTTTTATGAATTTCTTTTACTCGATACTACGATTTATTTTCAATGTCATGCAATATATGAAAGAACATATATTAAAGCTTGCTTTCCTCTTTATTTTCTTCAGTTCAACGATTACTATGTTTGAAAAATTTTCAGCTACAATGCAAAATCGGCATATCATTATATTCTTCAACATTATCATAACAATAGCCTTAACGGTGATTGTTGGAGTTAGTGTGGTTGAATATAATCGTGTGTTGAATATACAAGCTTCTCCTGCAATGAGTACGGAAGCTAGTCCTCATCCATCGACCAACATAGATTTTACCAAAATCCTCAAAGAAACGGTGCGAAAGAATACAGTCGCTCAGCCGGAAGTGTTTCTTAAGACACATCATAATATAGCTCCTTCCATGGAATAAATATGAAATATACACAAAAGAACAATAATCATATAAACTAATTCGTATATCAACGATATAAATAAATATTAATTGATATTATAACATGCAAAATACAGAAAGCGCCACTTCCAATCGCGACAATGTCCCATTTGTATCGATATGTACCCCAACGTTTAATAGGCGCCCTTTCATTCAAACCATGTTCGAATGTTTTAAAAACCAAGATTATCCCAAACACCGGATAGAATGGATTATTGTTGACGACGGAACGGATAAAATTAAAGATTTAGTGGAAAATGCTAACATTCCACAAATTCGATATTTTGAAATTGAAAATAAAATGACTCTTGGTGCAAAGCGTAACTACATGCATAAACATGTGAATGGGTCGATTATTGTTTATATGGATGATGATGATTATTATCCACCAGAACGTATATCACATGCCGTCGAAATGTTAATGCGTGACGATAAAGTATTGTGTGCAGGTACAAGTGAAATATATTTATATTTCAAAACGATGGGTAAAATGATTCAAGCTGGACCTTATGGCCCGAATCATGCAACTGCGGGTACTTTTGCATTCAAAGCGGAACTACTTAAAGATACAAAATATAATGATGACGCAGCGTTAGCAGAAGAACGTGAATTTCTCAAAAATTACACTGTTCCTTTTGTACAATTAGACCCCCTCAAAACGATTCTTGTATTCTCACATGAGCATAATACGTATGATAAGCGTGAAATGTTTAAAACTTCTCATCCAGACTTTTTCAAAGAATCTTCCAAAACAGTGGACATGTTTATTCGTAAACCACATGAACAACCTGTGAAAGATTTCTTTATGAGAGATATCGATGCGTTGCTCGATAATTATGAACCAGGACTACCGAAAATGAAACCGGATGTGTTGGTTCAAATTGAAAAAATAAAGAAAGAACGCGAAGAAATGGTTAAACAAGAAACTGCCAAATTATTTGCACCCATTACACTAGACCAAGGACCCGGTAAACCACCTGTTCAACTAACCAGCCCACAAGTGGTTAATATTATTCGACAATTACAGGAATCAAATAACAAACTAACGGAGCAAAATACTAACTTAATCAATGCATATCAACACCTCGATAAAGTGGTAAATATGATGGAACAAGCGCTCAAGGAAACGAAAAAAGTAATCGAATATAAGAAATTAATCACAAAGTAAATATAACTAGGAGTTGCAATATCTTATAATGCATGTAGTACAATTAATTACATGCATTATGCACGGATGTAGATTTGAAATGGGACAATTCATTTATCGCTAACGTTTTATTTGAATATTCAAGGACGTAAATAGAACTACATGGACCTTATCAATCCATGTATTCCAAGTCATCACCCAATTCGTCGAGTGTTGCTGCGGATTCTTTTTTCACCGTACGATCCAAATATCTATAGATACGTTTTATATCCAGTTTAGATAGTTCATATGGCTCGAATATTTCTTCCACTTCATTTAATACATCCACATTATTACTGAAATCTTTACCGTAATATAATCGTAATTCTTGAAACAGTGATATTACATCTTTCTTTTCCATATTAAGTTGTTGTGTTAAGTGATAAATAAAAAGCATGTTATTATATTCAGTGGAATATTTCGTTAACACTTTCGTAAAACGAATATCCGGCAAATGTTTAACTTGTTTAGATAAAACCGTGTCATGATAGATTTTATTATTGTAAAATGTCTTTATTAATGAACTCATTTCATTAAATTGCCAAATTTGTCGTTGAAATGTAATTCTATCAATGTAATCTGCTATACAAATATTTTGTAATATTTTATAATATAGCGGAAACGTGACTTTACGGTCAAGCTTTGACAAAATATCTATCAGGTTTTCATGCCATAATAACGCCACAATTGTTCTGTCCGTTTCGTTCATATAATATTCGTGCTGTTCAAAGTTTACGTTACTTTCTAAGAGACTTTGCGTTATTTTCTTTGCATCTTCATCGTATAGTTTTACCCGAAATAAGTCAAATACGTTGTTATCATTGACCAAATCCGGACATTTTATTAATGAATTACACACGAACTTCAGTTTACGCAAATCACCTTGTATATATGTCAGTATACTATTTAATGTCGTTTTATTGAAGGTATCTACAACCGGTATTGTTTGTGTTAAGATTGAGCTAATCTGTAATTTAGTAGGGGTTTTTAATTCAAACACATTACATACTTTCATTAATTCTTTTATTTTTTTATCAATATAATAATTACCAATACATATAATTGGATGGGAGCATGTGCTTTCTAACTTTTGCTTTTTCGTCTTTTTTTGTCGAATTAATTTAATCAATGCCGTTATTCCACCTTTATCTCCGTTGTTCATGCCATCAATTTCATCCATTAATATCGCTATTTTTCGAACTTTTTTGGTGAACATGTCTAAGACATTACGGTTAGATACATTATTACTTGTTATTGTATCTATAAGCGCTTTGTTACGAACATCTCCTGCGTCATATTTTAACATATCATAATTCATGTCTTTTAATAATCTCGTTACGAATTCCGTTTTACCTGAGCCGGGTGTTCCGTATATATACACACCTTTTTTGTAATTTATATCTACAATTCGGTCTTCAAAATGCGTTAAGTGTAATTTCAGTTCGTTATATATATGTTGTCTATCAAATATTTGATTCATATGTACATTTTCCATGGTGTAATACATATTGTATACATGTATTTAATTAGATTCAAACGAATAATATTATGATTCGTAATATTATTCCATATTTATGGTTTATTTACCAAAACTACTGAAGTTCGCGGTGATTGGCATGTAATTAGTAGAGGGTCGTGTAGGCAACTGTCCATAGTATGAATAAGGGTCGTTTGTAGTCGTACTTCCGCTAACATTTTGGTTGGCACCATTTTGCGGTTGCATTCCACCACCGGGTGCATTTATTCCACCACCTTGGCCCATATTACCGGCCCCGGCTCCGGCCCCGCCACCAAATATACTACCCACCGTACTCAATGCACCACCAACTATATTACTTGCTAATCCTACGGTTCCCGAAACCGTATCCTTGGCTAATCCCACGGTTCCACTGACCGTATCTTTAGCAAGTCCAACTGTACCCTTTGCGGCATCTCCTGCTAATCCTACGGTTCCCGAAACGGCATCCTTAGCTAATCCTACGGTTCCTGAAACTGCATCTTTGGCTAATCCTACGGTTCCAGTTACTATATTTTTAGAACCACGTGCATGTATGCTATCACCATTCACTAAGCTAACCCCATTGTTACTTTTTGTTCCTGACCCACCGGTTCCACCACATTGAGTACAAGCTCCACTTTGGTTATTGGGGCATGAAGGACATGCTGGACAAACCGGAGGAACAATTTGTGTTTTTAATACATAATTACTCATATCAATTCCCGGTGGTTCTGCTGTTTGTTGTTTGCTATTTTCACCATTTGTTAGTTGCTCACTCAATGGGTTACCAGTGGTTTGAGGCGCCACGTTCAACTCACCATTGTCAATTCCAGATTCACTAAATCTATATACGTTACGCAAAGCTAATTGACTACTTTCATTATAGCATATTAATGCAACTAAAGTATTCTTTTCCGTTGGCACGTATAATACCATGTTTTGACCACGCATATCATAAATAATTTGTGGGTCCGCTTTCGCATGTGATATGGTCAAATTATCTTTCGCATAATCGGCTCGCTGTTCGTCATTTAATGTAGTTACTTTATTGCCATTTCTTGAGTAAACCGTCAACTCTTTATCATTTGCACTAACGATTAGATTCGCGTTCTTAATGTCAAATTTAATGAATTCGCTTATTTGATACACCTGTCTATTCACGCTATAGTTCGACGCTGTGACATATTTACCATTATCAGCATGATTGTCGGGTCTGTTTCCGGTGATTTTGATTCCGTCGTTCGTATTTATATATTTATGATAAGTGCTAGTTGCGTTCGACTTAAACATATATGTACCTATGTTGGTGTGTTTGGCTGCATTATTCATAATGTGAACAAAAGTATCTTGTCTCCATGGCATCATAAATACCTTATATTCGTCCGTTTCCTTACATTTACTTGTGTAATCTATGCTTTTGTAAGAATTATTCATAGTTGTACTCGGGGCAGGAACCTTATCTGTCATGTTTCTAATCTCAAATGTGGTTGACACCGTTCCAATGCGCGGAACAATATGTAATGCACTAATATTCGACCCAGTAGTATCATTTTGTAATGTGGTATTACCATGTGAATTTACATCCACTTCTATTATATTTCCGTTTTTATTATCAAAATATAGATTATCGTACATTTTATGCACGGTATTTTGCGAAGAATACATGGGTATGATAATCGAACTCATTTGTTCAACATTCATTTGATACCCAATGAATCCATCTATATCTTGCTGTGCCCATCTCGATATTAAGACGGTTATTATTAAAAACAGCAATAATAGCATAAATATTGAAAGACGTTCTAATTTCATTATAATATACAATAGGCTACGAAAATATATAATATATAATTTGAATAAATCATATTACTATTGTGCTATATAAAATTGACCTTAATACTATTTATCTGGTACACTCATAAATAGTACGATATGACAGAATTTATTTCAACACCTGCCAGAACCAAACCGGCTACACCGATTTTAACGAGATTTTATAACGAATCTATCCCATTTGAATTGTCCATAGATGAAGCGGGGAGAGGATGTTTATTTGGGCGGGTATATGTGGCATGCGTGGTTTTACCTAAAGAACATCATCGTTTTGATGGAAAAAATATCAAAGATAGTAAAAAATTTTCGTCTAAAAAAAAATTAAATGAAGTTGCTTCGTATATTAAAGAACATGCTTTAGCCTGGCATGTTTCATATGAAGAGCCAACGGTCATTGATAAAATCAATATATTACAGGCGGTTATGCGTGGTATGCATACATGTATTCGTGAAACCATTCTCAAAATAAATAATATAACCGGTGTGTCCAATAATCTTAACGATTTTATGGCAATAGTAGACGGTAACTACTTTACTCCATTTTATTCATACAACGAAGAAAAACAATGCATTGTAGAATTGCCATTTGAAACGGTTGAACAAGGTGATGCGACATATATGGCCATTGCCGCCGCCAGCATTTTGGCAAAAACAGCCCGTGATAATTATGTCCTCGAATTATGTGAAAAATACCCATTTCTAGACGAACATTATGGCATGTCTAAAAATATGGGGTATGGTACCAAAAAACACTTGGATGGGATTCGCGAATATGGAATAACACGGTTCCATCGTCGAACATTTGGTTGTTGTAAAACCGCCATGCCCAATCAATGTGAAATTCCGTGTGATGACGAAGTGGATGATGACGAATCATCTAGTGACGCGTGACAAATAAATTATCAATTGCATCCTTATTTATTAGCATATAATTTGTGGTATTATCGTTTGAACTATAGCCTATTAAAAATTTGTTATCCTCTTTCATATATACAAACCCTAATGTATATTCCACCTGACATTTATTAAATGTAAACAAGTTACTATACCGGACTAATTGATAATTGGCATTATTTATCACAACAAACATGTGATAATAATAACGACGATGCTCATAACTCACTAAGTGGCATAAAAACCAAATCTCGTCCCCAATGGTAACTCCATTACTGGAACCACGTAGTTCTTTAAATATATGCGGCATTGGCAACTCACGAATAACGCTAACTATATTATTTTGTAATTCACATATGGTTAATGGACTCCATTTATACACAACACGTCGTTCCCCTTCTTGGTTTGTAAACAATGTCCAATTTTTTTCATATAATTTTCTCGATGACATTTCTAATATAGACGACCACGTTGTATTGGTTTGATGTTCATATTTACCATATTCTACTTGAAAATTATATCCACTTGTAACACGATTCGCTGTATATTCGATACTATTCCCATTGTGATATAATTTTACGTCTTCGTTGCCAATATACACATTATCATATTCTTTGTTATAATCCATCATACATTCATTGACAAGAGTCCATTGATTATTTTTACATGTTAATGTTGCAAATACATTCTTCGTAATGATGGTCTTTCCATTCACATATTCCCCGTTTTTATCTATTGTGTAATTTACGTAACGTTTACATATAAATAATTCGTTTGGCATGTGGGGATGTGCACATAGAGAAGGTGTACTTGGATACATATGAACATCGTCTTTCATACTATTTGTTCCTATGTTATTTAATGAATTCAACAATGACTGATATAATGGTGTCATTTTATCATATTCAATCATGCTAGAATATAAATCAGTACAGTAATACTTATAATTAGACAATATGTTGGTATAAATAAGAGGTTGAATGTTTCGCTTGTTTAATAAATCTATACACATCATTCTCATAGTCGTCTTGTTAATATTCGTATAATATCCAACAATCGAATATTCGTAGTCCAATTTATGTTCATACACGTCGTTTTCTAAAAATAAATGATTGGTCGGTGGATTATGTGTTCGAACCCGGTCTGCTATATTATAAAACATCAAGGCCAATGCGTACTTTTTTTCAATACGATAATGCATAACGATTTTATATAGGTTTTCAATGCGCGTGGGCATATATTGATACGCTTCTAACCAGTAGTAAATCGCATTTGCATGTTCTCCCAAATTCATATAACAATTCCCAATAGCATAATAGGAATACCATGTTTCTTGTACCCAACCGATTATATTGATTCTTTTTTTGTACATTTCTATGGCTAATTCATATTGCATAGAATCTTTGTAACTATTTGCCAAATAAAACGTATAACGAGGGTTATTCGGTGCAGCGATTAATCCTTTTTTTAATAATTCGATGTCTCGGTGATATTTATTCTCTTTACACCCCCCATCCCCAATATCATTTACAAATAGTACCGTGTTGTCTATACTGTCTATTTTTGCATTATCTGGTAGCGCAATATATTCGTGGGTTACTCCCCAATAGTGATAGCTTTCATCATTTCGTAAAAGACGAATATTATGATTATGGAAATTAGGAGAACCTTGAATCATATAATACGCATCTTTGGTTAAGGACCGTTTGAATGACTCGATATCTGTTGAATTTATTTCCAACTTCATGTCAGCATCTAACAATAATATATAGTCTGCGTAATCCAGTCCATGACATCCTTTTAATGCATAAGACCGATTATAGCCAAAATCTTGGAAAGGTTCTTCCATGATTTTTCCCGGTATGTTATGCGTGTCAAAATAATTACGAATGAGTTCGATTGTATTATCAGTACTACCGGTATCACATATACAATACCCATCTATTAACGGTAAAACGGATTCAAGCAGTCGCGCTATTATATTACTTTCATTCTTTACAATCATATTCAAACATACTTTAGGAACGTTCATATTATACTTATATACTATTCCATTTATTTATGTATATTAATGTGTAAAGTTTTTTTCGCATTATATAATAATTAAATATGTCATTTACTCGTTTTCATGATGACCCACATCGAATAAAAAAGCAAGTCGAAGAGAGTAGTTTCGCTGGAAGATATATGTTAAATACTCCAGGACCCGGTATTGATTTACCATTTATGCAGGACCCGCAATTACGATTGCAAAAATGGGGAGCAAATTTACAAACAAATACCGTCAATTTGGAAAGTGATTTACGTGGACTGACTCGCAGACAAAATCGTGACAATGTGGAGTTGAATCAATATAATAAAATGTCAGTTACTTCACATAAGCCAGCCTATCGCGATGAGCAACCATTTGTGGAAGATAGTAGAGCTAGCCATCCAGCCTGGATGTACAAAGATTTAGAACATTCTAGATGGGAACAACCATTTTTAAATCCATTGGATGGTTTAGAAAAACCATTTGAAGAACTTATACATACCCGTCTTTTAGAAAAAGACTATTTTACACCCACCATCCCGGTTGTCAGTGAGCAAACTTATTATTTGACGAATCAATCTATCTGTATTGGAGGAACCGAAAATAGTTGCCCTGGTACATTATACAGTTAGACATTTTACCATATTATATAAAATATAATATAATATTATAATAATAGAATAAAATATAATGGAATTAGCTATACCCGGCATAGCATTAGGACTCATGTATATTATGAATGGGCAATCAAACAATTCATGCGAACAAGAAGAAGCTTTTGCAAATCGTCATGCATTGCCAAATACGGATGTTCCAAACAGAAATTATCCTCAAGAATATCCTGTATTGAACAAAGACCTCGATACGACATCGGCTTTATCGACTGTAAATAAGTTTGATAATGGTGGCAGTGTTTATACTGACAAATATTTTGACACAAATGTTGCCAAAAAACGAGAACCGGCATTAAATGAACAAACTGATTATTATTCCCTTACCGGTGAAAAAGTCAGTGGTTCCTATTTTTCTCACAATAATATGGTGCCTTTTTTTGGAGCCAAAATGAGAACATCGAATCAAGACGCGAACTCCAATGAGGGCATTTTAGATAATTACATTGGTAATGGTTCACAAACAATTACGAAAAAGGAGCAAGCCCCGTTATTTGCACCTAGCGAGAACCAAAATTGGGCGTCTGGTGCGCCAAATATGAATGATTTCTATCAGTCACGAGTAAATAAAAGTATGCGTATGGCAAATACAAAACCGTTTGAAGAAGAGCGTGTTGCACCTGGTCTAGGTCTAGGATATACAAATGATGGAGCTCATGGATTTAACTCTGGTATGATGGCACGAGAATCATGGATGCCGAAAACCGCCGACCAAATGCGCGTTGCAACAAACCCCAAGTCATCTGGTCATGTTTTATTAGGACATGAAGGTCCCGCTTATAGCAGTATTAAAAATATTGGCACTACCGAGCAAATGGGCATCATGGAAAAAAACCGCCCAGACCAATACTTTGCGCTTGATACTCGTACTCCTACAACAACTACATCCATAGAAGGATTCGATAATCAACACCCAAATAATATGAACACCGATATTGGACGTTTATTTGTTACTACCGGTGCAAGTAAAGGAGAAACATTACATTCTATTCCAGTTGACCGATATGTAACTCGTCCTGAAACAACCACCACGTATTCCGGTGTTGCAAGTTCTCAAAATCCATCTACTTACGTTCCAGGTGAATATATGCCGTCACATAATCATGAATTGGGTGCAGTACCGATTGCAGTCGCCAATGCAAATGGCCGCAATTATGCGACGGATGCGGACTATGGAATAAAATCGAAGAAAGCCTATCCTAATAATCGCACGTCCAATGTACAAAATGGTTATTTTGGTATGGTTGGAAGTAGCATTGGTGCGGCAATTGCTCCTTTATTAGATATATTACGTCCATCCCGTAAGGAAAATGTGATTGGTAATCTACGTCCTTATCAAAATCCGGGAACGACTGTTCCTAGCTCGTACATATTCAATCCCGCTGACCGCCCTGCTGCTACCATCCGCGAAACTACGGAAAACTCTAAGAATCATTTGAATATCAATGCGAATCAACTTGGTGGTGCTTACAAAGTTACTCAACAACAGGCGTATGATACAAACAGACAACATACAAGTGTAGAATATGTTGGTGGTGCGGGTGCAGGAGATGGTACTCGTCAAATGACCTCCTATGAAGCTGGATACAATCAACGTAATAATGATATTAAAGCTAGCACCATTGACGGTTATATGGTGAAAGGAAACATGAACATAATGAATTCGAATATCAATATGCGAGAAAAAAATCGAGATGACACATTGAAAAATACGCGCGCTATTACAGGAACCATGCCCTACCAAACACCTGATGTTGGAAACATGGGAAGACTCGCTGGCTCGCAAAATGGATTGTATTCCACTATCAACTTAGACCGTAACACCCCTGATATTATGGCTACATTGAAACAAAACCCATATGTGGTCGACTACAAGAATGCACTATAAAAAAGTTAGTGTATTTTGATTAAATTATAAGAATGGTGAATAATTCTTATATTTTCATCATTCTAAACATTACCATCGGTTACAAATAATTTACGAATATTAATTGCTTCCAAATTATGTTGGGGAGTCTTGAATAAATTTTTAATCATATCATCATCCCGAAAACGAAGAGTATAATCTTGTTGAATATTGTTACGACCAACGCGTCCCATTGCTTGCAACGTTTTCTGTTGTGTCATAGACGCCAAGTCTTTACCTATAAACCCATGACAAAACTGATAATTCGTTCCGTAAATATAATCACTCGATGCGATTATAATATACAATCGTTGTTCGTCGGCTAATCGTTTAATAATTTCCATGTAACGCTTATCTGGTATTTGTTTAAACACGCCGATTCCCAACAACAACAAGAATTTGACATGTTCCTCGACATTTAATGACATAATTTCTTTACTCATTTCGTCCCCTATATTGGATGTAAATGCGTTTTCACGAACACTTCCATCAGGGGTCCATTTAGTTTGATGAGGACATGTATTTGGTACATAAACGGAATCCAACGATGCGACACGGACCTGTCTTCGTAGCCGATTTATTTCATTATCCAGTTCTCGTATTTCCTTAGACATCTTAGAATTTTCCCAACTGGTTGCTGATTTTTCATTTTGATGTTCGATTTCACGTTCCAATTCGTTAATTTTAGTAGTTAATACGTTATTTGTGGCAATATTGGTGATTATTTCATTAAAGGCGTGTTCCGGAATATTTGTATATTTGATATAAAACTTTCCAATTTTATCTACATCGTCTGCTAAGAATATGGTTGGACCATCGGTTAAAGTATAAGCATCTTCCGTGGTAATAGCTATTCCGGAAGAATTTGTAGGCGTTACATTCGTACTTGTTGGATGCATACTGGTTGTGCGAGCAATTGGTTTCCCAGCCTGTTTGTGGTCAGCACTACTTGTTATTCCAAAACTATTTGTTTTTTGTATATTGATATTTGTCCGTGGTTCATTAAAACGAGGCTTGCGATTATACTGCATATAGTTGTAAATCTTATTCCATTGTGACCTATCTAGATAGATTAGTACTTCTAAGTAATATTCTTTTAATCGTTTCATGGTTATGGATGTAATATCTGTTCCAAAATAAGAATCAATTGAATAAACGTCTACTATATACTTATTTGCATTTACGTACTCAATAAATGCAATAATTTCACGCAAATCAAAGTAACGTAATAACGTTGGCATGGCTTTACAATATCGTGCAGCAGCCACCATATCTGTCACATCACTATATAAATAATGAGGTAATACACAATATCCCTTTGTATCTATGATTGGTATTGATTTCCGGCAATCATAGCTAGTTATAACGTGTATTCTTGCTCCGTCGAATTTTGCACGATAATCATCATATACCGACCGCATATCATCATCTCCAGGTAACGTCGCACATGATAACACCATTGTCGGGATTAAATTTTCAGACCAGTTTTTATGGATAATTTGGTGCAGTTCGTGATTTTCATAGTCGAGGGTAATAGTGGGTTCATCCCAATATGTAATTATTTTATCCGCCGGGTTAAATGCTAACATGTAATGCATTGCCGTAATATACGACTGTACATCACATATCATTAATTCTACTTTATCTCCTACACTATTGTCTACTTTTCCAATCCCACCTGAACGGCGATTTACAGTATAATCCGTCGCCGCAAAATAATGTAGGCGGATATCCGACGCACTTTCACAACCAAATGCAAACGCAACCTTCTTTTCCATGGAAATCGCTGATTTTGCCAACGCTAATCCAATATGACGCGCAACACACACAAATATCACCCTGTTATGTGCAACCAGACCGATGGGCGACATGGTCTTGCCAGTTCCAGTCGGCGCAGTATATAGAATCAATGTTGGCGTTATATTTCCATCAGGCTGGATGCGTTGCTTGCATATGGTAAACAATTCACGCTGATGTGTAAATAGGGTTCGGTCTTCGTATTTGAGTAAATATTTATTCCGTTCAATAAATTCATATGCGTTGGTAATAATTTCACTGGTTCGTGTAAATGAATTCACGTAAGTAATGGCAGCATCAATCAAATCCATTACATACGCATTTATGTTTGTAATAGACGCACACTTTAGCTGTATAATGGTATACAAATAAAACGCGTATTTCTGTTTTTTCTTTTTAACCTGTTTTATCAATTCGACAAATAAATCGATTAGCAAAAACTCAAAAATAACGGAACGATTTGTTTGTATGTTGTTTTCTAGATTATTTAAACGGATTGTTTCACCGCTTTTGAGTTTTTTTAACTTACCTGAACTCAAACTACAACTGTAGTTTTCTAATGGGGTATCCTTACCATATTTGGATATTGTTTGCATCATCGGCTGTTCAAAATATTTCTTAAAAAGGAAATAATCCATTTCTGGCGAACTGTCAAACCGAATATACGTAATTAACGATGTTGTTTCGTTATATCGAACGTTTACGTCGTCATACCCAGTAATCAACATTTTTAATATTTTTTTTTCATCTGGGTCCACCGATTTCTCAATCGACTCCCACTCCGTTTTACTCAACTTATTCTGCTTTAAATCCATTGTTAATGGTAGCTTGGTTAATAGATAGTATAAAGTTTGTAAATCATATAAATTATCAATTTTTTACAAGACTTTCGCCAAAGTATTGTCAACAATAATTTACATAAAGGGTTTAAATGTATCTAATCATCTACCCTATCATGTACCGTTCTACGCATTTACATACTCAAAATGATTTACTTATGAATACTTTATTAGAATTTTATGGTAATTCGCAACATATACGCACAATGATGAATATAATTAACGGAGAAACGCGGATTTCGCTACGTATTGTCGACTGGTTTGTTACAAATTATGCAAAAAAGAATTTTACTGTATATGAAGTACCGATTGTAAAAAACGGAATAACGGATACAACGCGTTTCAAAGTTTATAATGAATACAAACTTAAACTAAAAGCCTATTCGAAAAAACGTTTCGACCCATTTTGTCGATGGGAACGAGTTACGATTCCATATAATACAAATCAATACATGGAAACCACCATCGGTCAGTTGAACTTTTTTAAATGGGCGATAGAAAACCGGATTGTTGAATATATTGAACAGAATTTTAGTGATATTGAACATGACATGAATAGCTGCAATAGCACAGCCAAACGCAGAACGCCGACTGACTTGTCTACTGATAATACAAAAACACGTAAAAAGCGCGAAGAATTATCCATTTCTGCATGCAAATGTATTAAGAAAGAAACGGTCAAAATTATTGTGAAATTTGATTAATTGCATATCGTTACATTAGACATAATATATTATGTATGTTATATATTATATAACATATATTATGAACGAACTACTTATTCCCCAGCATATATCTATATATGGGTGTTATACCTCTCTTTGCATTTTCATTGGAGGTATATGTGCGGGTATGTGCCAGTTTTATATACCGTCTATGTTAGCCATTTTACTGTCTATTACTAGTTACATGAATTGGAAAAAAGTTCTATTATTCGGTTGGATAAAATTTTTTGATATTCTCTTAGCATCTACATTAATCCTTTACATTAGCTTTGTGGATAGTTATAGGTTTTATCCAACCACCCGATTTGTTTGGATAACCGCAGTAGGTACAGTGTTCGTAGTGTTTGTCATAAATGAAACACTCCTTTACTATCAAGTAAAAAAACCTATCTATGTAGACGACATACCCTATTCTAGTTATCAATATTTTTCTACTTATTATACTGCACCGGGTACTCCTCAACGTGAGTACGCCGAATATCGGTCAACATTCACACATATTATAACTATTCATATATTCCTAGTTGGAGTCTGTATTTATTGTATGTATCATTCACATGCTATTCCAATTTCACCGATAAAATAAATTTTGAAACTACCAAACACTTGTTAAATACATCAGTCTTCTATTTGCATTGGCCAGAATAAGTCCTCAAGTATATCGAACAGTGACTTATGTTCTTGGATCGAGAAATAGTGTAAATGTCTTTGTATATACTCTTCAATTCGTTTCAACCATTGATTACCTTGCTCATTTTTATCATATATATTATAAATAACATCTTCGTTTGTGTTAATATGCAACACATCGGTTGATGATTGTATTGATTGTAACCACTCATCACAATATTGCTTGCATTTTTGTAAATACTCCAGTGGAATTCCAGATTCACCATCCCTGGAACGTTTTGCTATACGTCGATGGCACACTTCTGCATCTGCGTCAATATAAACAATGCCATCAAGCTGATATTCTTTTGCATACTCATTGTAAAACCTGAGATAAATTTGATAGTGAATATCTTCGATTTGTCCGTCGTCAAATAACATCTTTGCAAATATATTCCGGTCTGCATCCAACGACCTTTCACATATAATTACTTTACAATCCGGATTCTCTCGAATCGTGTTACGAAGTAAACTGAGTCGCGTTACATAAGCCATCACCTGAAATGAAAATGCGTATTTATGTGAATCCTTATAAAATTTTTGTAATATGTTTTCTCCTGTGTTTGTTTCTCGAATACTTTCCCAAATATCAACAGGTTCTTTCAACAATATTATTTCCGTGTTACCTTCCAACATTTTACTAAGATTGTCAATAATGGTTGATTTGCCTGCACCAATATTTCCTTCAATCGAAATAATTAGCGGACGAGTTGACATTGTGTATATTGTAGTTATACAAAAAAGATTGTGTTGTTTTACGTATAATTTGTATAATACGTAAATCAATTTTTTACAGGTTACCGTTATGGACGCGGGTCTTAATTCATTAACATATAACCGCCAAATGTACGCACTGGTTTGTATTTTAATAGGTCGAGCGTATATGTGGTTGTTGGAAATTCTTCTTTGCCATATATGTCTTGTAATATGAGCCATTCGAATAAACCGCCAACATATAAATATACCATTTGGAATCCTAAATTTGTCAGTTGGTCATATTTGGCTGTGACTGTTTCATCTATATTATTTCTCCCATATATGATTATTTTCTTATCAGCTAACCCGTATTGATGCAATAGACCGTTTATTATTCTTTCTTCTTCTATATGTGAGATGGTTCCTTTAATTAAACACGATTGTTCGTGAGACGGTAACGTGTTAATTAATAAGAATTTATCTTGATGTTGAATTGCAAATTGAATATCTTCAAATGACAATTTATTATATGTTTTTGTAAAAAATCGTGAGAACATTTCTAGTTATCTTTACATTCACATGTTTATATTTGTTATTTTTGATATAACAAAGATAATTTTCTTTTTGGTCGGTGTATTTTGTAAGGTGGTTATCCTATATACAACCCATATTTTACTACAAAATCTATCATATTTTCCGTCCCCATGGAATGATTACATGAAAAACATATGGGACGCAAATTATTGATTTCATGTGTTCCACCATTCTTTTCACTAATCACGTGGCCGACTTCAAAATTTGTGTTGCATATTGTTACCTTTTTACAACATAAACATTTATGCTTTATGATATCTTCACTAATATAATGATTCCACACAATCACTCGAACGTTTTTGGGAATACTTTGTTTTTTCTTTTTTGCTTCCTCCTTCAGTCGGTTGGCTTCTTCTGTTTCCTTTTGTTTTTTTTCGGCTTCTTCGCGCATTCGTTTTTCTTCTTTCTTTTGTTCAGCTTCTAGTTTTATTCTTTGTTCATTCTCAATACGTTTTTCTTCTTTTATCCGGAGTTCTTCTTTTATTTTCATTTCAATGTCGAGCTTTTGCTTCTCTAATTGTTCTATTGTGTCGTTTTGTTCATTTTTCATATTAACTTCGACATCTGTCTCAGGTACGATTGTGATTGTAAATAGAAAAAATAAACTGCAATGCATCAATATTCTGTATATCATCATATCCTTTTTTGCACCGGTCATTCCTTTGATGCCGTATCCTTTACATATGTTTTTCAATTCGTTTATTTTTTTTTCCTTTAACAGTGGCAACAATTTACCAAATTCTACTTCTAACATTTGGATTAGTTCTGGCTTCTTTAACTTGGAAAGTCCTGATAATCCTTGTTCTTTTGCTTTTTCTTTTATAACGTCAATATTTAATTTATTGGCTTCATTATTAAATACTTGTATGATTTCATCCATTTTATCTTCTATTACAAACGAATTGATTGTATTGGAATCATTCATATCGGTTATGTCAGATATTACTGTTTGATTATCCATAATTATCGGTTGATTATCGACTGCTATCATATTAATAGATAAATTACGTCTATAATATTTAATTTGTTTTTGAATATTATATTTTTGATATTCAAATGTTGCAAATCGGCCTACGGGTTTTGTCAAACCATGCATTTGTTTCATTGGATTCGCTGAAAACAATGAAACCTTGTTATATAGCGGGTGGTTGCTCCAGTTTCACGCCAGGTAACACCTTCTTGTATATTTTCTTATTTAATTTCTCACTATCCTCGCCTGCTCCCAGTGAATTCCAGTGTACCTTGTTATAAAATACATTTTCTGGAGTATCCAACACCTGTGATTCTGGGTTCTCTACAATGTAATTCTTGACTTCTAACAAGTGTTTGTTTTCTATGTTGGTAATCACTTTATTCATGATGGATGTATCCGCGGTACTTTTATTCCAATTTTCCATGTCTTTGATATACACGGTTTCCCGCTTGAGGTCCGTGCAATGAAGAGGACGGTCGGTAATTGCGAGCTTATTCAGTGCTTGTATAAGAACATTGCTGATGCTATCCACGTAACCATCTTTGGACATAGCAATGAGGTGACTCGTGTTGATTTCAATGGACTTAATAAAGTCTTGTATGCTGATGGCGTTCTTACATTCGTTCTCCAAAAACATCTGGATGTTAAACGTATTATTATTATGACTGTTTGTATGGGTGGTATTACCGATACGCGGAATCATTTCTTTGATGGTAGTTTGCAACTCATTGTTATGGTTTAACAGATCTATAAACATCGTCTTTAACTCTTGAAAATCATTTGGAATCGATTCATGTGAACTGGATGAAATATACGTACATTTGTTTTTATGATACCATAAACTGTTTCTTGCAGTATATTTCTTCCCACAATCACATTCAAATGCTGCGGAACTTTTTATGGAACTTTCTGTTCTATTTGTTCTATTTATATGTTTTGATGTTAATAAATGGCGTTTATATTGACTATGTCGCTGCGTATTATAGTCACATGTCTCACAAATATATTTCATGGAACTTTTGGAACTATATTTGTTCTAAAATGTTCTATAAATATAGAACACAAAAAGTTCCTAAATCCTTTTTCACCGAAAAGTATAAAAAATTTTCAGTCACAAATTATTCCGTAAAAATCTGTTTTCGCTGCATTATGCTTTGAAGTGAAAAATCGTGTTTTTTCGGAAAAAGAAATGGACTCACTTTTCAAAAATGGACAAGGTTGGGCTTGTCCAATTTCTGAAACCTGGCATAAGAATTTTGTAAAACCATGCATTTTTCATTGTATTCACTGAAAACAATGAAACCTTGTTACGCTACTTGTTGTTCCAGTTTCACACCAGGTAGCACTTTCTTGTATATTTTCTTATTTAATTTCTCATTTTCCTCGCCTGCTCCTAGTGAATTCCAGTGCACTTTATGGTAGAAAGAATTTTCGGGAGTGTCCAACACCTGGGATTCTGGGTTCTCTAGTATGTAGTTTCTTACTTCCAACAAATGTTTGTTTTCTATGTTGGTAATTACCTTATTCATGATGGATGAATCCGCGGAACTTTTATTCCATTTTTCCATGTCTTTGATGTACACTGTTTCCCGTTTGAGATCCGTACAATGAAGAGGTCGGTCGGTAATTGCGAGTTTATTCAGCGCCTGTATGAGAACATTACTAATACTATCCACGTAACCATCTTTGGACATGGCAATAAGGTGACTGGTGTTGATTTCAATAGACTTAACAAAGTCTTGTATGCTGATGGCATTCTTACATTCGTTCTCCAAAAACATCTGGATGTTAAACGTATTATTATTATGACTGTTTGTGTGGGTGGTATTACCGATACGCGGAATCATTTCTTTGATGGTACATTGTAATTCTAATTGATTTTGTTGTAAAACCACGTTTTGTTTCAACAGATCACGTATGATAGTTTTGAGTTCTTGTACTTCGGTATGGTTTGAATTATGTGTAACAGTATTTTCAGGAGGTATATTGGCTATTGTACATTTTTTTTTGTGACGCCATAATCCAGAACGGTCATTATATACTTTTTTGCATAACGTACATACATGTGGGGATAAACTGGGGTCATTTTGTTGACAATTTGTTGCTAACTTATGTTTCCGTGTCATTAAGTGCTTATTATAATCTTTTTTATTGCTGCATTTATAATCACATGTTATACAATGAAATATTTTGGGGATTTGTTGGGACAAATTTGTTGCCATTTGTTGCTATAATTTAGCAACAAAAAAATCCTTAAATCCTTTTCCCTCAAAAAGTATAAAAAATTTTTCAGTCACAAATTATTCCGCAAAAAACGGTTTTCGCTGCATTATGCTTTGAAGTGATTTTTCTGATATTTTCGGAAAAAGAAATGGACCCACTTTTCAAAAATGGACAAGGTTGGGGCTTGTCCAATTTCTGAAAGTTCGAATACAAATTTTTCTTTTGTTTTTAGTGGGAACCTTCATTGTGGGATAAAATACAAATTTCCATCAAAACCCTGGTATATAAACGACGTCAGTTGTCTTGCAAGTGTCTTCCTTGATTACATCCACCGGGCATTCGACAAGTTTCACCGGCTGATTATTGATTTGTTGCCAGCATGTATATACACCTACTAATGATTGTTGCGAACACAGTAATGATACCATTTGTGCAGGCGCAATTGCATTACGCAACATGTTTGCGTCCACGGTTTGGCCGATTGAATCATGTATCAATTCGGGTGTTAACAGCACGTCGGTTAAACCGAGCGTAGCTGTGAAATATTCGTATTGTGACAACCCCGAACATGTACCATGTTTTGTCCATTCGTGTTCCCAAAAGGAATCGTATTCGGGATTATTTACATCATACTTCACGTCTGGCCACCGAGTAATCATCGTATCTAAACCTACTTCGTCCACAATCGTAGAATTGTATGGTTCCGTTGTACAACTGGATGGATATCCAGTAGTAGCATATTGTGGCCATAGTCCATGTATAGTAAAATTAGTTTTCCAATAAGGCAATGGTTCGGTACAACCCGGATACGCCTGACCTTTACAGAATCCGGGCGTCCAACTATACGCAAACACATACAATGTCGAGTCGTTCATCGATTTTACCCACATAATTTGGGATAACAATAAAAAAATGGTAAATATAAACATGTTTGGGTATTATATATTATGAGACTATTATTGTTATATTGTTTATTCAACATACTAAGAATCACATCGGGTTCTCCGTCTTGTGTATGTACAACGGTACCATGTCCAGTCTCCGGCGCAAACACATTGCATATGGGAGGAGGTACGGCTGTAATTACATATCAGTATATACAACATGGTGATTATGAAGTGGTCGAATCCGCGAGTGGTGATATCACCGTTGCGGATTTAGACCATGGTACAGATACTACATCGTGCACACAGAAATACGCACGAATATTAGATGATGATGGTATCGAGGATTGTGACGCAGGACATATTTTAGCGAATCGATTAGGTGGTTATGGAAACGAACCCATCAATATTTTCCCTCAGGCACCCAGCATTAATCGAGGAGCTTATGCACAATTTGAGAACAACATATACGATTGTGTTCAAAGTGGTGCAACTTCGGCCCATTTACACTGGCTTTTTACTTATGGTAATTCTACGGCAACAAAACCCATTCAGGTCGAATACACCGCTTCGTTTTTAGGCGGAAAATGCACAAAACTCTTCTCTACTTTTACAAATATTGGATAGGTTCTCGATGCGTTCAAAATAATGCGGGAAAATATACAGAAAAAATAAACGGGCATAATGAGCAATATAAAAAGAATCATAGTCGATTTAACGCCGCCGAAAAAAAGAGACGAAGAAAATATGGATGCTGAACCAGACGAACCAATCCCAAAGGCTCCCAAAAAACGGTCCGTTACAAAGCAAGATTCGTGGCAATTTTCATCGAGCGACCTAAGTTCAACACATCAACTTGCATACATAACCCAACTGCATGCAAACGAAATCGCCGCCGCACAACCATGTAAAGTCATATTACAACATATATCACAAAAACTCAATGGATATAAATCACAAGATATAAAGAAGGGTTTGTATGACCCTACGAAATTCGTCGATGTGAATTATGTGGTAAAATTACTGAAAGATTCAGCGAATATATGTTATTATTGCAGAGAATCCGTACAAGTTCTCTATGAAAATGTTCGAGAACCGAAACAGTGGTCACTTGACCGAATTTTCAATGATAATGGACATAATAAAGAGAACGTAGTCATTGCATGTTTAAGTTGTAATGTAAACCGGAAAACAATGTATCATGAACGATATGCTTTCACAAAACAATTAGTCATTGTTAAACAAAATTAATTATACCAGACTATAGACCTTTGAACAATTATACCTTTGCACATTCTAAATGCCGACTTAATCCATTTAGGTAATCCGGTGGTGCAGCGGAGCTATGCGACGCGCTCTGTGGGCGAATTTAAATGTTCATCGGTGTAAAATCATATAAACAGTATGTGATTTTATTTCATAATATGCAAAACATTTTTTTAAAAACGCCAACAGATACTTTACATGGATTCAGCGATAAAAAAGTATTAAATATCCACCAAGATATATACGATAAATTATCGCACTTTCATACAACAAATAAAATCCCCCATATTATTTTTCATGGTACATCCGGAAGTGGAAAACGAACGATTGTAAATAAGTTTTTGAACATGATATACGACGAAAACAAAGTAAGAATGAAATCAAATATCATGATTGTGAATTGTGCACATGGAAAAGGCATTAAATTTATCCGTGAAGAGTTGAAGTTTTTTGCGAAAACAAATATACATTCCAATCACGGAACGTTGTTCAAAACCATTGTATTAATAAACGCGGACAATTTAACGATTGATGCACAATCTGCCTTACGCCGTTGTATTGAACAATTCAGCTATAATACCCGTTTTTTTATTATTATCGAGAACAAACATAAATTATTAAAACCGATTTTATCCCGTTTTTGTGAAATATATGTACCGGAATATGTTGAAAATAATAAAATTATAAACTTACATGACTATTCCAAAAATGCGAATTATCGAATCCAATATACAGAAAATCATAAACAATGGTTAGATGACACCATACAGAGATATATAGATGAAGATGTATCCCACTCTAATTTTATACTACTATGCGATGAAATAATAGAGCATGGATTATCGTGTTTGGATGTAATGCAATGGGTATGTGAAAACAAAACATTTGATGATAATTTAAAGGCAAAGACCAATATGTATTATGATACAATACGTAGTGAATATCGTTTTGAAAAAATATTATTGTTGACTATTTTTGATTTTTTGTATTTGCGTTCAAATAAGGACTTAAAAAGTATTACAGAATTATAATACATAATGGACGATTTTGTTATTTCTAATTTGCACGAATCACGAAATGAGTGGTGTAGTCGGTTGGTAAGTATTTTCACACCGCTTGTAATTGAAGGTATACGGTCCATTTTTAACGAATCATGGAAAATGTGTTTAGACAACGACGAGGCAAACAAATACTTAATGACGTTTCAAAATTTATTGTCACGAGTTCCCAAATGGAACAACATTATTGTAGAAGAAGAGCGAAAGCGTATTATTGAACGAAGTGGTTGCGATTACTTAGAAGATTTAATTACGTGTGTTCATATTATTCAATTGAAAGTGCTGACATGCATACGTGTTGGTAACAAACAGAAGAAAATCGATATTTCTATTCCCAAATTAGACCATTTTATCCACAAAGTATACATTCATACGGCTAGAAAAGTATACATGAACGTCTATTTGTTTGAGAAGAACATTTCGCCATTACAGGTACAGAAAAATCACCGAGAATTAGAGTCGATTGTGCAAGAATGTATTTTGATGACTATTCGAGAAAGTGTACCTACGGAAGCGATTATTCGCGCCTACATGGACGAAAGTGTGGAGCAAGAAGAAGAAGTTATTATTGAAAATATAGAAGATGCAGAACCCGAGCCAGAACCGAATAAAGATATGGACGAAACAAAACCGAAGGAAGAGGAAGAAAAAGTACCAGACATTGTGCCAACCATTAAGAACATCGATGATAATGAAGTGGTAACTAAGTTGTCGTTCAGTGATAAGGATTATGTGTTAGATGATGCAAATACGGTTGAAACAGTGGAAGCACCCAAAACAATTGAGCGTTTGGAAGACATTAGTACGTCTCGTGCAATTGCACGAAAATTAGAAGAAGAAGAAAGTGACACGGATGATGAACGTTTAAAAATACATACTGATTTGGTCGATTTAAGTGGATTTGATATATTAGATGAAGAACCGTCCGGAAAAAACATGACAGATGATATTATGCTGGATGGTATTGAAGAACTGCCGCCGTTATAGGTTATACCACAATCGATATTTACCCAAATGAAGATTGCGTTAAAATAAAGAGATATTATTCTAACAGGTAATATATTCGAGAAATTATGGAAAAGATATTGATAGTTGCTAGCATTGTTATGTTTTTATTTAGCATAATGAAGGTGCTGGAGATGAAATACATCACAAAGCAATGGACACCATTAAAGTATGTTATACGAGATGCAGTGATGGTTTTCTGTGCATCATTTATAGGATTATTCTTATTTTCACAAGGTAACGGTACATTAAATGATTTAATGGATGTGGTAACGGATGGAAAGGCGCTTAATTTAAAGGCAACGCAAGTATTTACAGATGAACCGGGATTCTAGACTGTATATGCAATATATGATATAGAAGCGAAAAAGAATAAAGAGAGAATAGTTTGTTATTATCTCTTTATAATTATATAAAATGCAAGACGAACCAAGAAAAAATGAGATTTATGCAGATGTATTGGGACGATTATCCACATTGATGACGAAAAAAGGAGATAACATACGCAGTCGTATATACAGTCGTGCACAAGATACCGTGTTGGGCTTAACGGAAGATATTACGGATGCAAAACAATTAGAAGGAAAACCGAATATTGGACCAACTATTATATCCAAGTTAACTGAATACGATGAAACGGGGACGCTACATGTATTTGAACGGGAAAAAGAAAATCCGGAAATGTGGTTAACGGATATTTATGGAATTGGACCAAAAAAAGCACAAGAATTAGTCAAAGAGGGTATTAAGACCATCGATGACTTACGTAAACGACCTGAACTGTTAAATGATACACAAAATATTGGTTTGAAATATTACGAGGATATTTTACAGCGTATTCCGCGCGACGAGATTGACCAGTATGATACCATATTTGAAGAATCATTCCAACGTGTCGCTACAAAAGATGCCAAATACGAAATTGTGGGTAGTTACCGACGAGGCGCGCAAACATCCGGAGATATTGATGTTATAATTACATCCAAAGATGCAGACATTTTTCCAAAGTGGATAAATGAGTTAAAAAAAGAGGACATAATTGTGGAAATTTTATCACAAGGTAAGACGAAGTGTTTGGTAATTGCCAAGTTACCGGATGCTAAACATGCAAGGCGTGTGGATTTTATGTATACTTCCCCCGAAGAATTTCCATTTGCCATATTGTATTTTACGGGAAGCAAATCATTTAATACAGTTATGCGTGGGTACGCCTTAAAGTTAGGAATATCGCTTAATGAACATGGTATGTATGCCAAACCGAAGGGAAAAGAAAAGGGAGAAAAACTAGATAAAGTCATTGTAGATGAAGAGGCCATATTTACAACGTTGCATTTAAAATATAAAGCTCCCACTGAACGTATTGACGGGCGCGCAGTAGAAACAACGTTACCTAGTATACCAACCAATACTGACATAGAACCAACTGAATCAAAATCAAAACCCAAACCGCGTAAAACGAGAAAGGTGGCATTGGACGCAAATGGAAATCCCAAAGAACCCAAGCAACGTAAGACAAAAAAAGTGGCATTGGATGCAGATGGAAATCCCAAAGAACCCAAGCAACGTAAAACGAGAAAGGTGGCATTGGATGCAGATGGAAATCCCAAAGAACCCAAACCGCGTAAAACGAATAAAAAGGTGAAATTAAATGAAATTGCACCTCGTCTAACAATTGACCAAACCACAAATAATGACATAGAGGTTAAGGCACAAGTCAGTGCAGATGTAACGGATTTAACAGAACTAGTTCCCATATTACATATGGATAAGGTGGAAAAAACGACGGTGACGAAGGCAGAACCACATGTTAAAAAATCAAAAAATGTTACCATTAAACGCAGACGAAAATCATCCACCGAAACAGAAGCGGTTACTGAACAAAATGACAAGCAAGAAAAGAATATAAAATTAACAGACCATGTAGAGAATATGGACAAGCGAATACATAATGCAACCCAAGTCATTGCGCGACTACGCAGTGAAGGGATAGACGTGTTAGATACGATGACAGAGAACCAGCTCATAGACTTGGCCACCGTTGCGGGGGAGGCTTATTATAATACAAAAACTGCGATTATGAGTGACAACGAATACGATATATTGAAAGAATATATTGAACGTAAATACCCAACCAATCCTTTTATGGAAGAAATTGGAGCAAATGTGACGAAAAACAAAGTAGTGCTTCCGTACAAAATGGCTTCTATGGATAAAATTAAACCCGATACAAATGCATTGTCGACGTGGACACAAAAATATACAGGACCCTATGTATTATCATGTAAATTAGATGGGGTAAGTGGATTATATACAACAGAAGGCGATGTTCCCAAATTATATACTCGAGGAAATGGGACCATTGGTCAAGACATTAGCCATTTGTTACCCTCCCTCAAACTACCCCTCGAAAAGAACAGTGTTGTGCGCGGTGAGTTTATCATACCGCGGGTTGTATTCGAAGAAAAATATAAATCGAAATTTGCAAATCCACGCAATTTAGTTTCTGGAATTATTAACAGTAAATCGGTTGATGCAAAAGTGGCAGATATAGATTTTGTGGCATATGAGGTCATTCAGCCATCGTTACGTCCAAGTGAACAAATGAAACGGTTAGTGGACTTAGGACACAAAGTAGTACAAAACAAAACGGAAGATGTATTAACCAATGAAAAATTGTCCGAAACATTACTAGATTGGAGAACAAATTACGAATATGAAATTGATGGTGTCATTGTCACGGATGATAAAATATACCCGCGAAAAGATGGAAACCCAGACCATGCATTTGCGTTTAAAATGGTGATATCTGACCAAGTGGCAGAAGCCAAGGTAGTCGACGTGTTATGGACGCCGAGCAAAAATGGGTATTTAAAACCGCGTGTACGTATAGAGCCAATACGTCTTGGGGGTGTAACCATTGAATATGCCACCGGATTTAATGGAAAATACATAGAAACAAATAAAATAGGATTAGGAGCAGTCATACAAATTATTCGTAGTGGAGACGTGATTCCCTATATAAAATCAATTACGACACCGGCAGAAGCAGCAAAGATGCCAAGTGTCGGTTATCATTGGACAGATACGAATGTAGATATAGTATTAGACAATATAACAGATGATGACACGGTTCAAGCTAAAAATATCACCGATTTTTTTACGGGATTGGAAGTGGAAGGATTAAGTAGCGGTAATGTAAAGAAAATAATGAATGCCGGATATACTACAATACCTGTAATATTGCGAATGTCGAAAGACGATTTTGCAAAAGTAGAAGGTTTTAAAACAAAAATGATAAATAAAATCTATGATGGAATACATGAACAAGTAGAAAAAGCATCTTTGATTACAATCATGGCTGCCTCAAACAAGTTTGGACGAGGAATTGGTCTAAAAAAGATTCAGCCAATTATGGACGCATATCCAGATATATTAACAAGCAGTGAAACAACCGACGAAAAAATAGTTAACTTGCAAACAGTTGATGGAATTGGCAAAGAAAACGCAAAGAATTTCGCAACGAATATACCCGTGTTTATTGAATTTCTAAGAGACTGTGATTTATTACATAAGCTCCCTAATTCAACCACCAGGACAACAGATAAAACGGTTGAAAAAGTACAAGCTCCTGTGCATGATACTAGTCATATATTATATGACAAACATATTGTTATGACAAAAGTGCGCGATGCGGAAATAAAGAGCTATGTAGAAAGTAAAGGAGGAGTAATGGATGACAACATGAGTAAGAAGACCTTTGTATTAATTGTTAAAACATTAGAGGATGTATCCAACAAAACAAAGAAAGCCGCAGCAGAAAACATTCCTATCATGACACCCGAAATGTTTAAAGAAAAGTACATGAAAGAGTAAATATTTCGTAACAAATGTTTTGATATACATTTTTACATAAAAATGTATATTTTCCAAGGGGGCATAAATTACATATATTTGGTGTAATATTCAGGTAATGTATCAATGTTAATATGCACATGGCTAGGTATATCAGTTGGAGGAGAAACTATATAGTTTTTAAAAATTTTGCGCGATAATTGGTCAGCCGGTCTTTGTTTATGCACGGTTCTTGCAATCATTTTATATAATTTGAAATTGGGATAACGTTCTTCGCCATTCTGTTTGTATAATATATTTTTCTTGTTATCATCCAAGCACCATTCATATACCAATTGTTGCAATTCGTCATAGTTTTTTTGGTCGTTGTCATCATCAATGACAAAATCATATAATGAGCATCCCAGTCTACATAAGTCAAAACTAAAATTCGGGTCTAATCTGGGTTTGTTTTCATCCATATAAGGTTCACAGTTATATTGTGTATGTGCATCTCCACTAGGTGCAAAACTATCACTACAAAACCGAAGACCATTGTAATTATAAATTGCACGGCCAAAGTCGATTATTTTAAATATTTTACCATAGGTGGGAACTTTATACACTTTACGTTGATACGTATAATACAAAAATTCATCTGTCGTGTTGACATACATGATATTATTTGTATGTAAATCATTATGTGTGAATTGAAACGCGGTTTGGTAGCATAATAGTGTCATTATCACCTGCATCAATGCGGCGATTCCTTCTTCTTTGCCCATCGTATTTTTATCGAATAATGTATCAAGCGTACCGTCGCATTTTTGTAATGCAATACAATGCACCGGGAAATCCTTTATATACGCAAAGTCTTTGTTTTCACTATTATTTGAAACATTGTCATCGCTATCGTGGATGCTGTCTTCTTCGGTCTCCCATTCACTCTCTTCGTCACTAGCTGATTCTGTATCTGTTGTAATTTCACTATTGCTCGATTCATTCGTTGAATCAGTCGAATTATTCGTTGAACAGCTACGTTTTTTGGTAACACAATCATTCGTATAAACTAAATTCGGGTCAGTCTCAATATCACTGTTTATAAGTGCATTTGTATCCGTTTGCTCATACGATGACGGTTGTATATCTTCCAAAGTAATGGCAGTTATGTTATGTTTTGGTGTATTATGTAATTTGATAGGTGCTTTATTTGCACGTGACCCGTAATTAAGATAACTATTTTTATCTCCATCTATATGGGAAATATGAAATAACACGTGTTTGTTCTTATTAAAAAATTGGGACGAGGAAAGATAATCATAATCGTCAGTTATTTCTTGTTTAAATTTTTCTTGAATGCCCGCAAATGAACCGTAGTAATCAATACCGTGTAAACAGTTATGTGTATGTAATAATTGACTGGATAAGTAGCTAAAAAAACTATCAACGTAAGCCATATTATTGGTGTCAAGAATTTTTGGATGTACGTTGTGATTTTCGAGAGATGGTAAGTTACGTATAAGTTCTTTGTTCGGTTCATATTTACCAACCATATATCGAATTGGGTCAAGCAAGGGCGCATATTTAATAAACACGGATTGGGGACAATGAGTGTCGTTTGTCGTTTTCATAATAGTGTTCATATCAACCAATCGGTTTGTATTATTTAGTGCTACATCAGTATAGTTGGTTTCATCTAATTGAAACCATAATTTGTATATTGGGTTATAGTTTTGAGTAGACGTTATCTTAAATGGTTGGTAACCATTTTCATCCTCTTCTGGTGAAATGAATGGTAATGAATTCTCTAAAGTAGTCATATCCGGTATACTACATTTTGTATGATGAATTTTGAATTTAGGCAACTTCGTTATAGGCAATGACATATTAAAATTATGTATAAGTGGTGAGTACATATTTTTCAAGTATTCTAAACTAATGACGAACATATATTGGACATGCACGTTTATCCTAAAAATATATACTATCTATGCTAGTATATATCTAAATCACAATGACATTGGAATTGAAAAAGTTTAATATGCGTGAGATTACATTTAAACCAGATGAAAATAAAGGACCTGTTGTGGTTTTAATCGGTAGACGTGACACAGGTAAGTCATTTTTGGTAAGAGACCTATTATTTTATCATCAAGATATTCCCATCGGTACCGTTATTTCCGGAACAGAAGCCGGTAATGGTTTTTATACGGCGCATGTACCTAAATTATTCATACACGAAGAATATAACACGGTGCTAATTGAAAATGTGCTGCGACGACAAAAAACGGTATTAAAACAAGTCAATAAAGAGGTTACAGAACGAGGTCGAACGACCATCGACCCAAGAGCCTTTGTCATTCTGGATGATTGTTTATATGATGCGTCGTGGACACGCGACAAAATGATGCGTTTATTGTTTATGAATGGCCGTCATTGGAAAATTATGTTGATTATTACCATGCAATATCCATTAGGTATTCCTCCCAATTTGCGTACTAATATTGATTACGTGTTTATATTGCGAGAACCGTATTTAACCAATCGTAAGCGTATTTGGGAAAATTATGCAAGTATGTTTCCAACCCTTGAATCCTTCTGTGCGGTTATGGACCAATGTACTGAAAATTTTGAATGTTTGGTGATTAATAACAATGCAAAATCCAACAAACTGAATGACCAAATATTCTGGTATAAAGCAGAGAACCATCCCAACTTTAAACTGGGTTCGAAAGAATTCTGGGAAATATCGAAAAATATGGGGTCAGACGACGAAGATGAAGCATATGACCCAAACAAATCCAAAAAGAAAACAGCACAAACAATCAATGTAAAAAAGTCGAAATGGTAAACAATTCATTTGTTGCTTAGGCGTTGTTTTCGTCGTTAGATAAGCGACCAGATTGAAAGTCAAACAATACATCACCTGTAGCTGACGTATAATTAGCGTCTATTACCGGACTGTCAATGCTCATATTAATCGTACTTGGTGTAGTATCTTCACTATCACTCTCACTAAGACCGTCCACATCATCATTCACATCGTCATCCTCTGTGTCATCATTAAACAGCGTGTCATCGTCTTCATCGTCGTCTTCGTCGTCCGTGCTTATATTTGGCGTTTGATTTCGTGTTCCTATAATAGAACCAATACTAAATCCAATATTCGAGAAGGAAGGCGTATTTTCCTTTTCTTCGTCGTATTCGTCTTCTATGATTTCCCTATGACTAGTGTGAAAATTTTTATGAAACGGCTGAATCACTAATTTATCATAAGAAGTATGATATATAGTTTCACCGAAGGGCTTTGACCGCATGATAGACTTACTGAGTTTGATACATTTACGGCCAAAGGATGGATATTTTGTTTTGAATTTTCTCAATCGAAATACTAACTCTTGTGTTGCCATATTTTTTTCCACAATACTCAATGAATGCAAAAACGTATAATATAAATGTAAATAGGGTCTCATTGCGTCAATCAAAATATTCGATGGAAAGTCAGGATTGATAGTAATTACCATGTTGGGATTTTTTTGGTTAGAATTATATCTACGAAGCATTATTTTGATATCGGCCTTTAATTTTTTTGTATCGTTGGTGTTTACCATTTTATCAATATGTATTTTGCGAATCATGGTTTCATTATTGTCACGAAAATACTTCATATTAAAGTTACACATAAAATATTCATGAAATATACGTGAAAAGATAAACCCGCCTTGCTTCATAAAAAAATAAATAGTATACAAATGTGATTTGCCAAATATTAAATTATTATATGGATTTTTAACCGGTAGCGGTTCTGCGTATATATAGGGTGAGTTGGTTAATGCGGTTTCTATTATATTGGTAAGGTCGCTTTTTGTGAACAAATACTTTTTTCCATTATGTAATAACGGTAATACAAAATATTGGTCCGGCGAAAGTTCGTTCATCAACAAATCATGTTTAATTGCATATGTTGCCCGTTTCCACTTATATTTATATGCAAAGTTAGACAATACGCGATACAATCGTTGTATGTGTTGAAATTTCGACATAAAATCCAATTTGTGTTCCTTTGTATAAAACGGATTGGTTAGTATATTTTTCACATATTCATATTTTACTTCCGTACATCGTGTAGGATTCAAAATTAATTCATTTATAAATACCGAATATAAAATACGTTGCAACATATCATTGGTGTTAGATACACATGTAGTCTCGTTATGATATAACGTATGGGATGTTGATGGTGTCATTATATACTTTTTATGTATTAAATCACGGAATGTTGTCATATTATGTATTATATTATGTTACATAATATGTTTATATAGTTTCAGGTGAATTCTAAAGACACGATTATACGGATAGGGTCGAATTAATCTACGTTTTCAAGAGAATCATCTGCATTCGAATCATTTGCATTCGAATTTTGCTCAACTAGCATTTCATTACGTAATTGGGTAGATTCCGGATTTGCTACATCGCGCTCCTCGAACTTGACGGTTTCCTTTACGCCAACCAGGTTTCCGTCCTCATCCAAAGTTTGGGTAAGAACATTTCCACTTGCCTTTGCCTTTTCAATATTCTCCATGATGGCCTTCTTCTTCGTTTCACGAACACGTTCTTCGAATTCTTTCTTCGCCATTTCCTCATTTTTTAGTTTCTCTTTATGCAATGCATTCAACTCTTCTTCCAAATGTTCTACCCGGCCGGTTTTGTATGCATCTGGGTCCCATGGAATCCAAACGCCCACTGGACCCACAAAAATATCGTGATTCGGGTCATGTTCACGTAGTTTTTTACATTTTTGTTCTGCCTCATCTTGAGTGGCAAATACCCCACGTACTTTGAGACCACGCACAGATGTTTGGAAAGAATGGTCACGGTTGAATTTTTCATTTAGAGCGTCTTCTTGCTTGTCCATGAAGTTCTTGTAGTCATCTTCGATTCCACTTTTCTTTAATTTAGATGATTCTTCCTTGACAAAATCGTTGAAATCGGCAATCAATGTATCTACGTTGATATTATGTTTATATGAAATAAAATGGATAAATTCGAAGTATCTTTCCATAGATTTAGAAAACTCCCAATTTTTAATAAATTGGTCGAATAAGTATACTTCACGCTTTTTGAGAATCTTTTCGGGGGATACGAATGATAAACATGCGAATTTTTGTCCGGCGATTTGTGCATCTTCATCGCACAAGTCCACGTATTTAGGGTTTGTTAAACCATTATCTAATGTTTTCTTCTCAAACGTCGACATTATATGATTTATCATATGATTATATTTAAGTGTTTTCAAACGAACATTATATTATTTCATTTAGACTGAATTATTTTATTTGAATATAATATATATTCAACATGACCGAGATGTTTGACATGAACGAGCTTTTGAAGCGTGCAATTAAATACTTGATTGAGGGTTTGGCTGTGGCAATCTGTGCCATGCTAATCCCCAAGAAGGCATTGAATGTGGAGGAGATTGTGATTATTGCATTGACCGCTGCTGCCACATTTAGCATTTTGGACGTGTTCATTCCTTCCATGGGGTCCAGTGCCAGAAACGGTGCGGGTATGACATTGGGTAGCACATTGGTGGGTGGTATTCACATTGCTGCATAAACATCTTCCTACATTTCGTATAAATAATATTTTTACATCACATATGTAATAATATTCAAAGGTGTATATACAATCCGTTTTATCAGTTATACGGTTGGAAAATATTCCCAGTCGAGGTCATTACATACTTTTTTCCATATCATATCTTGTTCTAACTGTTTCTCTCTGTCTTTCATCATGGGTATATAAGGCAAATATTGGGTCTGGTCCAATAAAACACATAATTGATACAATGTGTATGTGTAATTGAAGAAATTGGTCCGGTTAGGAGGACAATGCACTGCCCATGGTTTCTGGATTTCAATGAAGAGTACACACAATGTTTCGTGCAGTTCTTCGTTCATAATGGGCGGTTTTATCCCGAAAAGGGAATTGATATATTGAATATGCTCGAAATATTTGTTGAAACCCAGTTTACGTAGCATTTCGCGCATTTTATCGTAATTAATTTTCGATATATCTTTAATGCGCTCCTTTTTTATCCGTGCTTTGATGGCATCAATCACTTCGTCCGGGATTTGCGTGGTTTCTTTGGCTTGAAATTGGGAAAGGATTTCTTTGAAATGGTTGAGGCGAATATAAGCTGTGTAGGAAACTTCGTTGGGTGGTTCTTTGTTTGTGGGCTTGGAACTGTCGACAATATAGGTGATGAATTTACCACAAGCCGTATTGTTGCAAATTAGGATTCCTTCTTCGTCTTGGGGGATAAGTTCTCCTTGTTGACATGTTTCGCATATATCTGTCGGGACAACAAAATCTTGAATATTTGGGATTTCATTCGTGACATTTCGCCAATAATGTTGATATGACTGCTTGTTTTTTGCGTGTTTGTCGGATTTGATATTATCATTTGATTGAGGGGGTGTCTTAATTTTAAAGAAGGTATTGAGAACATTGGAATTTTGATTGAGGGTATTCGAATCCACCGATATTTGCTTCTTTTGTTCGAAATAATCGAAAATATGTTTGGAATTATTGAGTAAGTATTCTTTCTTTTGTCGAGTAAGCTGTTTGACTTCTTGTTTGATGGATTTGATTCTGTCCCGAATATCCATATATTCATCGTATTGGCTCTTGGAAAGTCCCTTCATTTTCTCTTTCAGGGCTTCTTGTTCGGCGAGGAGTTTTGGAATGGTTTCTGTCTCTATTTTATGGAATGTATCTAATAATTCGGTATGTTTAATGTCGATGGTATGCAGGCCAGGGGTTTTTTGTGGTTGGCCCTTCTTTTGATTGGAATTCATAGAGAACTAGTTTATAGTAGTTATCTATGTGTTTTTATGTTGCTTTTTTCGAATTGGATTATTTTTTGAATTTTTTGTTTGATTTTGTTTTATTCGATTTGGATTTTTTACGAGTTTGTTTATGTTTAATGTAAGAAATTCGCCTTGTTTGTTTTCGCTTTGTGGATTTCTTTTTTGTTTTATTATTCGGTTTTCGTTTTCCTCCATATCCGGGTATTCGGGGCGGTGGGTTATATGATAACCATGGTAACTTTTCGGTGTATTGTTGTTGTAGTCGTTGTAGTTGTAGTCGTTGTAGTTGTTGTTGTTGTGATGTTGCTGCTGTTAAAACATCCCCTGTTTTTTGCCTTTTAGTAGGACGTTCGTCATTCCTGGAAACGCCTCGTTCTGCTGCTCGTTCTGCTGCTGCTGTTGTTGCTGCTGGTGGTGGTAGTGGTGCTGCTGCTGGTGTTGTTGCTGGTGTTGTTGCTGGTGGTGGTGGTAGTAGTGCTGCTGTTGCTGCTGCTGTTGTTGCTGCTGGTATATAATATAAAACCTCCTTTACAACATTATTAACATCATTGTCAGTCTCATCAACGACAATATCAATTATTTGTTCTACATTGTACATATCAGTAGCGTCGTCGTCTGGTATTTGCAAAATTTGTTTAAGTAACACAACAAACTGATTGAACCCGGGTAAATGTTCTATTTTATCATATAATTGTTCAAATTTATCCGTTTCGTTATCACCACTGTTAACAACATCCATTTTGTTGCCAGTTTCTTCATCTATATTACTTGGTACGTTGTCTTCATCTAATGAAAGTTTATATAAATAGTCTAATATATCTATGGTGTCCATATAAAAAATATTATCAACATCTATATCCTTTTGACTTTCTTCAATATCCTTTTGACTTTCGCTATTAAAATATAATTCTGGTGTACCATTTTCGAGAAATTCGACATGAACATTTTGATACTTATTAATCATATTCTCATATTCTTTTAACACCGGTTCTTGATTACCACCGCGAATACTATTACCACCGTGAGTACTATTATCAAGTAAAATGTGTTTTAGAATGGTTGGTTTTCCTATGAATCCATAATTAATACGGTAAAGATAAGGCATTGTTTTAATCATTTTAAGTGTATTAGATATTGTTTTATCCGAATTGGAAATACGGTTATTTATTGTTATAATTGCATCTATTATATATTCATGGTTCGATGAACAGTCGTTGTTATATTCTATCAATTTGGGTTCGTCAAGAGTATCTAACTTAATTACACAGAAGTCTATTATTTCATTAATCTGTTTCCAATTATCCATATTAATTTTAGTTTTGTCTTTGTCAATTATGTTTCCTAACATTGTTAATCCGTAATATTGGGTTGATAAATATTTATATGTGGCAAACAGTATATCATGTGGTATAATTATTTCATCTTTTATTAGATGAATAGAATATGTTGTACTTCTTCTAGAACCAGTAGATACCAAATTTGGTTCAAATCTTAATAGTGACTCTATGTTAGATTTAACGACATCCTTATTCTCGGCGTTTAACACAACTTCGTTTTTTCTGTTAAAAATATTAGTTATAAATGTTGAATCAGCGGTTTTGCGTTTTTGTTCATCTTCTTCGCGTTTTTGTTTATTGATTTCGTTAATTTTGGTTGTATACCACGCAATTTTGTCGGCATCAGATAGATTATCGGGCGGCAGCGGCGGCGGCATATCGTTATTTACAGCATTATAAACTTCTTCCAATGCTTTTAATTGTGCTTCCAAATCTATTTTTTCATGAATAACTAATTCAAAATTCTTTTTACTATTAATATCCCCCAATAAATTACATTCCCCATCGGCAGAATCTCTTAAAAACGAGTCCAACGAAACACAATATGCTTGCTTTCCGTTATGTAATTGTTTAAGAATGAGGGCATCTTTTAACCGGAGTTGGTCGCCAATCGTTTTAATACTGGTTAACACGACCATTATTTCATTGATATCTAGTTTAATACCACCAACCACGGTCTCAACCTCAGATATAATATCGAAATAAAACTTGGTAAAGTATTGCACACGTGCATTTGTATCCTTAGGTACTTGACCTTTTATTTTTCCAATAACTTTACTTGCAGTTGCTAATAATGATGCAAAACATGATTTATTTTTTCCGGCCGTCTTCATGTTTATGATTTTATCCCGAATAAACAGTGAAATGTCTGCGACCGAGGGGGCGAGTCCTGAAATGTTTGAAATCGGTTTAGTGGGGTATGTTATTTTGGTACTGGACGTGGTACCAGAACTAAATTGTATTTCAAACTGTCCAGTTGTTACGATTTTTATATCGATTTTAATCGATTTACCACGCAGAAAACAAAAATGAAAATTAACACTGCCCTTATAAGGATTATCTGATAATACGCCATGTGTTTGACCATTTATGATAGATGATGGGTCAAATGCATCGCCAAATATATTTTCAGATGATTTACCAAACAACGGTTGTAATACGTCATCTTTATTTAAACTAGATGCATCGATTGTATATGCATGTTCGTTGAATTGGAATATATTATTTATGTCATTTCGTTTCTCGCTTATGGCATTTGAATTCTTGTCGTGTTTTAGTGCTTTCTTATCACCAATAATTATTTTATAAATAGCGTTTTTACCATACATGTTTCGGTCCGCTATTAATTGTGTGCTCCAATTTTTTGGTGTACTATTATAGTATCCAACAAAGGGACGGTTCATGCAAAATGTAAATAGAGTTACGTCTTGTTCGTCATCTCCAGGGTATCCAACATCGATTTTTATATATTGTCCATCTTTGTATGGAATCGACTCTATATTGGAAATAAAATCCAAAATCGGGTGAATTGAATTTGCTCCATCAGTTAAGCTTGAAAAAAATAAATTATCATCATTCTCTTTTAGATTTGCTCGTTTGCCATTATTGTTATAAAGAGTTTTTCCTATCCATACATCTTTAATATCAATATTTGGTTTATCTAATATAGGTATCAGTTGTTTGGTTAGTATGGAATCATTACAATGCTTACTTGTAATATAGGAACGACCACTATCCCCTGAACCACCTTCGAAATCGTGTTTACCATCCACAATTCTATATATTAACTTTTTATACATATCATGATCTGTAGCTGTGATGTTATTTCTATTAACACAACCCTTCGTCTCTAAAATTTTTTCAATTATATCAATGTTTGATATTGGATTTTTAATTGTATCATTAGGTATAAATTCTGCCATGTATATAATATATTCATATAAAAAAACATATAATATGATGCAAACTGTTCTAAATAATTATTGACTACAAAAAATAAATAGACCACAAAATTATTTATTTTATTGAGAACCTAGACTTGCGCTCTTTTTTGTGGTAGGACTTGCGCTCTTTTTTCGTGTAGGACTTGCGCTCTTTTTTCGTGTAAGACTTGCGCTCTTTTTTCGGGTAGGACTTGCACTCTTTTTTCGGGTAGGACTTGCACTCTTTTTTCGGGTGGGACTTGCGCTCTTTTTTCTGGTAGGACTTGCGCTTTTTTTTGTGTATAATTTACCCATATAATGATATTCATCGTCGGTCAAGTCGTGCAATTCTTCATAACCATAATTATCATGATAATATTTTAATAATACGGCAGCACTCCCGTGTTCGGGATGTTTTTCAACATATAAATACACTCCATTGATGCCTTTACGTTTAGACGACAAATGGGTTGAAATATGAGAATCAATAAGATGCATAACAGATTGAATCGGTTTCAAAAAATGTTTATCATCCGCTGTCATTTTAGCTCTACAAACTTCATTGACCCATGGTTGTTGAATGTTGAAAAAGCCTTGATTACTCAATTGGATGGTAGCAGACCCTCCGTCAACAAACTCCATGATATTAGTGACACCATCTAAGTACCCCAATGATAATACAACTGCGACGGTTTTTTCACCCCCACCAGGAGTAAGCATATTGACTAGCCGTTGTGCATTTCCTTCGGTATCACTGTCTTTAAAACATTTTTCCTGCATGGTGGCTAATAAATGAGATAATTGTTGTATACTAATTTTTTTAGGTAATATATGATTATCAAACCCATTGTATTCTTTTAATGTTGCATTTATTTTAGATGTACCCAGTACATATACCCCCGAAGAATAAGTAACAGACATATTATAATATACTTATACAAAAAATAGTAATTACGACTCGTATCCTTCCATAAAACTCAATCTAAACTTCATATATAAATTAACTCGAAATTCAATTCATGTCGTCACCTAAATCCATCAATTTACCGAATCATATGCAACTTTCTAAACCTGCTTTTCAAAAAATGTTGTTCATTACCAATGCATTGGAGCAAGGGTGGACCGTACGCAAATCTCAGGATTCCTATATTTTCACGAAAAAACACGAGAACCGTCAAGAGGTTTTCCAAGAGAATTATTTAGAAACATTTGTGGCGTCGAATTTGTCGGTGGACTATGTGTTAAGTGGTCAATCCTAATAGTTCATGTTACACGATATTATAGCAGATTATTGAAATAATATGGAGAAATACTAGAATGGCATTTATAATATACAACAATTCGATTGTAATTACAAATGTAGTCTACTAATTAATGCTGATTAGAAGGTGCGTTTATATATGCAATACAATAGAATAATAGGAAAGGTGGAATACCGTTTTGAGTCCTTTATTTAGGGGTGTTTTCAAAATAATCACGGGGTCTTTTCTTTTTAATTTTTAATTTTATTTTAATTGTATTTTTCCAAAATTATTTTCTTTGGATACACTATAATCCATATAAAATGGCTGGTGGTTTGATGCAACTCGTCGCCTATGGCGCCCAAGATGTGTTCCTTACCGGAACCCCCGAGATTACTTTCTGGAAGGTGTCTTACAGACGCCACACCAACTTCGCCATGGAGTCTATTGAGCAGACTTTCTCTGGCCAGGCCGACTTCGGTCGCCGTGTGACATGCACAATCAGCCGTAACGGTGACTTGGCTTACCGCACCTACCTTCAGGTGACTCTTCCTGAGATCAACCAAGATATGGCCAAGGCTGGCGAGGGTGTTTATGCCCGCTGGTTGGACTTCATCGGTGAGCAATTGGTTGCCCAGGTTGAGGTTGAGATTGGAGGTCAACGCATTGACCGCCAATATGGTGACTGGATGCACATCTGGAACCAACTTACCCTTTCCAAGGAGCAACAGGCTGGTTACTACAAGATGATTGGTAACACCACCCAACTTACCTACGTCACTGACCCCGCTTTTGCTGATGTGTCTGGCCCCTGCGCTGCCGGAGGACCCGCCCAAGTGTGTGCTCCCCGCAATGCTCTTCCTGAGACCACCCTCTATGTTCCTCTTCTTTTCTGGTTTTGCCGCAACCCCGGACTTGCCCTTCCTTTGATTGCCCTTCAATACCACGAGGTGAAGATCAACATTGATTTCCGCCCCATCGGTGAGTGCTTGTGGGCCGTGACCTCTTTGA